>JAEEGL014170328.1_pt1 | contig 64331 bp, 58 predicted proteins | sample 9134231 | NCBI WGS metagenome assembly JAEEGL01 (sample SAMN16246548, study PRJNA631951) | gut metagenome | biome: gut microbiome; feature: rumen; material: fiber-attached | host: Bos | place: Iran: Karaj | collected 2018-10
TCGGAATTCGTTCTTCGGGCCGTCCTTGTGCCAGGTATAGCGCCAGCCGAAACCGGAGCCTTTTTTGAAGCCGAAAGGCACGATCTTTTTCATCAGCGGAAGGAAGAACGACTTTTTCGCAAGCTTTTGCATCCCCGACGGGTCGAGAAACTTCCACATCTCCTCCGAAACGGTACGATACGCTTCCTCATCGCTCTTCCCGTGCTTTTGCAGGACTTCGTAAAGCGCGATTGAGGTCAGGATCTGCGCCATATGTTTATAGTTTCCCTTGTCGCAGTACCCCTTTTCCTCTTCGATCAGCTCCTCCATACGGGCGTAAACGTCCTTCTGAACGTCAGCCGTCAGGGTCGGAAAATAGTTTTGATAACGGCTGACAGCGACGAGAGATTCGGGTTTATACTCTTTCATTATCTCAAAGTCTCCTGTTAGAGCTCATATAGGTCACATATAGTTAGCCGATACTAACTCATTATTGAATTATAGCACGTCATTTCGGTTTTGTCAACCACACAGCGCAACGTTTTGCGTAGTTTTTTCCTTATTCACTATTCGCTCTTCACTAAATCTTTTTTACTCGCGGGATTTTTTGGAAGTAATAGGGAACAGTCTGATGTTTTTACGATCAAATACCGTTCGATTATGTTTCGGACGGTTTTTTGTTGTCTGCTTATAAGTCTTCTTTTTTACAGAGTCTTTTTATAATCAGATGAATACGGATATACGAAACCGTAATTTGCTTGAATGAACATCTTGAAAAAAAAGCGGACTTGTGGTATAATCAATATGCCGCAACTGAAACAGCCGTTTCGGAAAATGCGCCGATTGCAGCATATTTTACGGGAAAAGTCCGACACGGCATAAAAATATTGCGGCAACTGCATAAAAGGAGAAACTAAAATGAAGCTGATACAGAGTTTTTCGGTCGATCACACACGCATTATACCCGGTATTTACACAAGCAGAGTAGACCGCTTGGGTGATTATTCCGTTACTACTTATGATATCCGTCTCAAAAAACCCAATACCGAGCCCGCGATTGACGTTGCAGCGATGCACTCTCTTGAACATATCATCGCAACGTTTCTTCGCAATGACCCCGAATGGCAGGATGAGATCATTTACTGGGGACCTATGGGCTGTCTTACGGGATTTTATCTGATATTAAAGGGCAGCAGACCCTCCTGCGAGCTTTACGGACTTATGCTTCGCGCTTTCAGGTCCGTTGCCGACAGCCGTGAGGTTCCAGGCGCCGCCCCGGTAAACTGCGGCAATTACCGCATGCACAATCTTGATATGGCAAAATATTACGCTGCGGAATTTGTCGCCTATCTTGAATCAAATGCGGAAAACGACGATATTTTTAAGTATCCCGAAGCAGAACGTCACGTTACTGAGAACGGACGGCATTTTTACGATTCATGAATTTCATCGAAAAAGGAGAATCAGACAATGATAAAAGAAGAACTTCACCTTACAGATAAATGGGATAAAACTTTTCCCAAAAGCGACAAAACCAATCATTGCAAGGTAACTTTCGCGAACCGCTACGGCATAACGCTTGCCGCCGATATGTATATGCCGAAAGATGCGAGCGGAAAACTTCCCGCGATCGCTGTCTGCGGTCCTTTCGGCGCGGTAAAAGAACAGTGCTCCGGATTATATGCCCAGACGATGGCAGAGTGCGGCTTTCTGACCGTTGCATTCGATCCTTCGTTTACCGGAGAAAGCGGAGGCAACGTCCGTTATATGGCATCACCGGATATCAATACAGAAGATTTTATGGCGGCTGTCGATTTCCTCTCGCTCAATGACAAGGTCGATCCCGACAAGATAGGTATTATAGGCATCTGCGGCTGGGGAGGACTTGCTCTCAATACCGCTGCACTCGATACTCGCATAAAAGCGACGGTAGTGTCAACAATGTATGATATGACTCGGATCAATGCCAAAGGTTATTTTGATTCTGAGGACAGTGAAGACGCACGCTATGCCAAAAGAGCAGCCATGTGCGCCCAGAGACTTGAAGATATCAGAAGCGGAGAATACAAGCTCGGCGGCGGCGTTGTAGACCCTCTGCCGGAGGATGCGCCGTTTTTTGTTAAGGATTACTACGATTATTATAAAACGCCGCGCGGATATCACCCGCGTTCGCTTAACTCAAACGGCGGCTGGAACGTTACGGGCTGCGAGTCTTTTATCAATCAGCCCATTCTTTGCTACTCAAACGAGATACGCTCTGCAGTCCTTATTATACATGGTGAAAATGCTCATTCGTGCTATATGGGCAAAGACGCTTATGCAAATATGGTAAAAGACAGCAAATATACGTCGAATAAAGAGCTGATGATAATCCCCGGTGCTGTCCACACAGATCTTTATGACGGCGGAAACGGAAATTATATCCCGTTTGACAAAATAACACGGTTCATGAAGGAAAATATGAAATGAGTAAAGTCTTGCTTATCAACGGCAGTCCGCACACCCGCGGCTGCACCGCTGCCGCTCTTGAGGAAATGATAAAAGTTTTTCATTCAGAGGGCGTTGAAACAGAGCTTGTAAATATAGGAAATAAAGCGATTCGAGGCTGCATATCGTGCGGCAGCTGCGAAAAATCGGGCAAATGCGTTTTTGATGACGCAGTCAACGAAGTTGCGCCGAAATTTGAGGCGGCGGACGGACTTGTTATAGGCAGCCCAGTATATTACGGCTCTCCTAACGGCACGTTACTGTCTTTTCTTGACAGACTTTTTTACAGCACTTCGTTTTCAAAGCACTTTAAGATCGGCGCGGCTGTCGTTTCGTGCAGAAGAGGTGGCAATACCGCAAGCTTTGACGTTCTCAACAAGTATTTTACGATCAGCAGCATGCCCGTTGCGTCGTCAACATACTGGAATCAGGTGCACGGCTTTACCGCTGAGGACGTAAAAAAAGATCTTGAAGGACTTCAGACGATGCGCAATCTTGCGCGCAATATGGCGTTTTTGATCAGGTCTGTTGCGGATGCACGTGAAAAATACGGACTTCCCGCACTTGAAAGAGGAAGCTTTACGAGCTTTCCTGACGGAAAATAATCTAACGGAGGATATATAAATGAAAAAACAGATCAAAACAACCGAAGCGATTTTTCCCATGCCGGTTCTTCTCATATCAACGTTCAACGATGACGGTACCGTAGATGTTATGAACGCCGCATGGGGCACGATGCTTGACAGGGATATGGTGGCGCTGAATCTGACCGAAACTCACACCACGGTTAAAAATATCAAGGCTCGCAAAGGCTTTGTTGTCCATATAGCTGATGCCAGACACGTTGCCGAGGCAGACTGGTTCGGCATTGTGAGCGGAGGCGACGATCACGATAAATTCAAAAAATCAGGTATGACGTTCGAAAAATCGGATCTTGTCGATGCTCCCGTTATCAATGAGCTCCCCATTGCAATCGAATGCGAATTTGTAGAGTATCAGAACGGAACCAACGGTATAGGACTGATAGGAAAAGTTGTCCGTACTTCGGTAGAAGAGGCGAATTTGAAGGACGGCAAGGTCGATATAGACTCTCTTGAAGCGATTGCGTTCGATCCCTATACTCTCGGCTACTATAAAGTAGGCGGAAGAGTAGGAAACGCTTTCAAGGACGGACTTAAGCTGAAATAACATCGCCTGAAAACTTAAAATCAGGCTGTCGTCTGATCTAAACCGACAAATACACAACATAATTAATAATAAACGGTTCCGAAATACGGAGCCGTTTATTGTTCTATATCAAAAAAGGAGGCTAGCCGATGAAAAAATCCTCCGATTGTGATAAAACAGGATGACCTTAAGGTCAGGATAAAATCACAAACGGAGGATATATCTATGAAAAAGAAAACATGGATTTATTTTTTCTCTTTTTGCTTTTCAGCCGAAAAAACCGTGTTTTTTATACTCTTCGGCAGACATTGAAACGAATGTGTAGCCGGTTTCGGCTATCGCTTTGGCAAGTTTTTCATCGTCTGCTCCGTCTTCTCTTAAAAACGTTGCTTCACCCGTGTTTTTCGATGCTTTGACCTTTTTCGCATCAGGGTATACTTTTCTTATCGTGTCGCAGATATGCGCCTCGCACATACCGCACATCATTCCGTCGATTTTTACCGTTATTTTTTTCATCTTTTCCTCTCATTCTGCGTTTTTCAACGCTTCTACCATATCTATTTTTCTGTTTTTACGCGCAACTGCAAATCCGACGATCAATGAAACGCCGAAAGTAAGAAGTATCGATACCGCGTATGTCATCACACCGAGCATCATCTTCATTTCATATTCCGATGCGAGCGCCGAAATCAGCAGTTGAAGAGTCATTATACCTGCGGGAAGGCCGAACAGAACGCCTATAACCGTCAGCCATATGTTCTGCGAGATCAGCAGATGACCGATCTTTCTGCTTCTGAAACCGAGGACCTTCAGCGTTGCAAGTTCACGCGAACGTTCAACGTAGCTCATTATACCGAGATTATAAAGCACGACGATGCCGAGAATTACTGCGGCTATAACGAGAACGAATACCATGGTATCCATTATCTCAACAAAACTTCCGAAGCTTTCCATCAGCTGACGTTTGTCCTGCTTGCCCGAAATAATTCCCGAAGACGCTATCTCGTCGGACCGTTTTTGCGTGTATATTGCTGAAACGCTGTATTCAATGCCGAGCTCATCTGCAAGAGTGTCCATCATGGTTATGCTTTCCATCATTATTGAACGGTTATACCCAATTACCTTTACGCGGTATGTTTCATCGCTGCCGTATGGCGAAAATTCAATGGATTCTCCGATTTTTGCCATGTCGGCAAGACGCAGACAGAGGTAAACGCCCTCGTCGCTCAGATCTATGGGCGAATTGCTTTCATCTATAACATCAAGTCTGCCGTTGTCGTTATGGATGATGTCGAGCGTTGCCGTGTAGCCGTCGATGCTGATGCCCATATAGCTTTCCCAGTCGCCGTCCAGCGATTCAATAAGCTCCTTCGCGCTGTCTGACGACGTGTTTTCAACAAGGTTGACCTTCGTTGCATAGTGCGATACTCCGTTATCAAAAAGATCGAGAAATCCTGCCATCGTGTCCCTCATACCGAGTCCGCCGACAAGAAGTATCATACAGCCCACTATGCCAACAAGCGTCATTGCAAAGCGGCTTTTATGACGCATAAGGTCACGGATGTTCCACTTCGTGGAGAAGCTCATTTTTCGGAACAACGGAAGGTTCTCAAGGAAAGACTTCGTCATTTTTTTCGGCGTATACGGACGGAGTGAGTCTGCCGCAGTGCCTTTCAACTGCGCACGGACGGAAAGAAAACTGATAAGCGTAAGCAATATGACCGTTCCTATGATAACAGGACAGCAGAATCCCGGCATTGCCGCAGTCCAATCGGGCATATCGAAATACGTTCCCATCATGCCGTCTTCGCTCATGATCAGCCTGCAGACAAAATAACCGAGAAAAATGCCCGGAACTGTCCCGACGATCCCGATGAAAAGACCGTAAAGCGAGTAGTGGATAATGATAGTTCTGTTTTTGAATCCGAGCGCTTTAAGAATGCCGATCTGTGTTTTTTCGTTCGTCGCGATCCGGTGCATGGTGGTTACCATTGTAAGGATCGCTATTGCAAGAAACAGCACTGGAAGTATCGACCCCATGGTTTTTCCTTCGGAAGCTTCTCCCATTGCTTCTTTATAGACAGTATGATCATCTTTCGGGACCACCATGATCGTTTTACCGAGTTTTTCATTTACCTCGTCTTCAAGCGTCGCCTTGTCAAGACCGGAAATAATGTTGATCTGAGCAAAGACCCTGTCTGTCTCGGAGTTTATCATTTCGTCAGTCACGAGTTCTTTTGTCTGCGCTTTTGCGGTATCATCGGAAAGCCCCGTTTTTATCATTTCCTCATATACGGTCTGTACCGCTTTTTCTGTAAGTACGCTTCGCAGTTTCGCCGGTGATATATATGCAAAACCGAAATTATTGAAATCTGGCATGACCTGATTGCTGTCTGCAACGCATATCATATGTTCTCCTGCCTTGATAAGCCCGACGACTTCTCCCTGGACCTCTGTTCCCTGAAATTCGAGATACAGAGTATCTCCGATTTCTATTCCGTTAAGCTCGGCAAATTTGTCCGACAGCCATATCCCGTCGCTCTTTTCGTCGTATTCCGCGCCGCTCATCAAAGTGAATACTGATACGGTGTAGTTTTCTGAAACGTCTACCGCAAGAGCTTTTTTGCTTTCTCCTTTCAGATCGAGATTAACTGAAAGAAATCTTGAAGCTGCGTCAACTCCGTTTATCGAAGATATCTTTTCAAGATCTTCTTTCGTGAATCCCGTTTCGGAAAACAAACGGTAGTCGGCATATAAAGTGTTTTCAAAAAAACGCGACGTATCATATTCTATCGTTTTCCATTCCATATTGAAGCCGAGAAACATTCCTATCCCGAGCGTCATCATGATTATCATTGAAATAAACTGAGCTTTATAGCTCCATGCGGTGCGAATCAGTTTTCTTAAAAGCATCACCACTCCACCTCGTCGGCGGAAAGAGGATTTTCCTGCTCCTCAACGGAGCGGATCTTTCCGTTCTTTACGCGGATCACAACGTCCGCCATTTTTGCGATATTCTGGTTATGAGTTACTATAACTATCGTTTTTCCAAAGTTTTTCGCCATGTCGAGAAGCAGCTTGAGCACCATTACGCCGGTTTCCGAATCGAGAGCGCCTGTAGGCTCGTCGCAAAGGATGATCTTCGGATTCTTGCTTAATGCTCTTGCAATCGAAACACGCTGCTGCTCTCCACCTGAAAGCTCTGCCGGAAAATTGTTCATGTGATCGGAAAGTCCGACTTTTTCTATCATTTCTTTTGCATCAACGGCATTTTCGGATATTTCCGAAACGAGCTTTACGTTTTCGTATACTGTAAGCGTGGGAATAAGATTGTAAAACTGAAATACAAACCCTACCGTTGAGGCGCGGAAATCCGCAAGCTCGTTGTCGCTAAGCTTCGATATGTCCTTTCCCGAAACGGTTATTCTTCCCTCGCTCGGACTGTCAAGACCTCCCAGCAGATTAAGAAGCGTGCTTTTGCCTGCCCCAGAAGGCCCGAGTATGACCACAAATTTTCCCTCGTCAAGTGTAAAGCTCACTCCGTCAAGGGCGTGCAGTTCATGATCACCGCTTGTGTAGATTTTCGAAACGTTTTCGAAACTGACGATCTTCATTTTTCTCCTCCTCTGGTTAGTCTCCGCTAACCACATATCCTTAAATAAGGGGCCGAAGCCCCGATCTTTTTTTTCTCAGCCAAGTGCAACGTCAAGCGCCATCATCACCGTGAAGCCGAGCGCAAACATCAAAACGCCTATATTCGAGTGCTCTCCCTGCGACATTTCAGGGATCAGCTCTTCCACAACAACGTATATCATTGCTCCCGCCGCAAAAGAAAGAAAATACGGCATTGCGGGAACAAAAAGTCCGGCGAAAAGAACGGTGACAAGCGCTCCGGCGGGTTCGACCGCTCCCGAGAGCGCTCCGCCCGAAAATGCTTTGAATTTGCTTTTCCCTTCGGCGTGAAGCGGCATTGAAATAATTGCGCCTTCCGGAAAATTCTGTATAGCTATGCCTATTGCCAGCGCAAGAGCTCCTCCCGCGGTTATCTGTTCTGAACCGGAAAGAAGTCCGGCGAAGACAACTCCCACCGCCATTCCTTCCGGAATATTGTGAAGCGTAACGGCAAGGACCATCATAGTCGTTTTTTTTGCTTTGCTTTTTATTCCTTCCGCTTTTTCTGCGTTCATATGCAGGTGAGGAATTATTTTGTCAAGCAGCAGAAGAAACAGTATGCCGAGCCAGAATCCGATAAAAGCAGGCAGAAATGCCCAGCTGCCTTTATCTTCAGACTGCTCTATCGCGGGTATTATAAGGCTCCATATCGATGCCGCCGTCATTACTCCGCCCGCAAAACCCGTCAGCGCGCGCTGCACGGTGCGGTTCATCTGTTTTTTCATGAAAAACACGCATGCTGAGCCGAGCGCCGTTCCGATAAACGGAATGAGAATGCCTTCAAGCACTTTGAGCGTCATATGATGTCCTCCTTCCCCGGGGAAAAGTCTTCATAAACTGAATATTCAATCAGGGTTAGCTTATGCTAACAATTATATCATCCGCAAAGTGATTTGTCAATAGAAAGACGGGACAAATCGAAAAAAAAGGCAACTTTGCTGAACAGATGTTGATTTTACCGAAGAAATATGATATCATAAGTAAAACAACTGCCTATCATCACGCGTCCGAAAAAAGGAGAGAAAACAATGACGGAAAAACTGCAGGTCTTCAAACAGAACCACATATGCATTGTCTCTGAACGCGGAGTCATCCACGTTGACCCTTTTATGAGCGATTCATCGCCGAAAAACGCAGATTTCATTCTGATAACGCACGATCATCACGATCATTTCTCCGTTAAGGATATCGAAAAAACGGCAAATGAAAAAACGGTGCTTATTTTCCCCGAAAGCATGAGGGAAAAAGCTGAAAATACGGGTTTGACGTTCAGAAAAACCGTTGCGGTCCGTCCCGGAGAGAGTTATGAGATAGACGGGCTTTCTTTTGAGACCGTGCCAGCGTATAATATCGGCAAACCGTTCCACCCGAAAAGCGCGGGATGGGTAGGCTATATTCTTAAAACAGACGGGAAACGCATTTACATAGCAGGGGATACCGATGCCACCGAGGAAGCGAAACAGGTAAAGTGCGACGTTGCTTTTGTGCCCGTCGGCGGTAAATATACCATGAATGCGGCTCAGGCGGCGGACCTTGTTAATGCCGTAAGGCCCGAAATCGCGATCCCCGTTCATTACGGCGGGATAGTTGGAACTAAACAGGACGGCGCGGAATTTGCTGAACGTGTTGACGGCGATATAAAAGTTGAACTGAAAATTAAATTCTGAGAGGTTGAAATGAGATCTGCCTTAAAAGCGATATTCGCGGTTTTCGCACTGTCTTTTTTGCTTGCCGTCATCTTTGCAGGCTGCGGTAAAACAGTCGATGATCAGATTATTGATAATACGGAAAATATATCGGAGACATCAGATATGAAATCAGGTTACGTTCAGATAGACGCCGAAACAGCAATGGAAATGATGGAAAGAGACGACGGTCATATTATTGTTGACGTTCGCAGGGAGGATGAGTATCACGACGGACATATACCCGGCGCGGTGCTCATACCTAACGAAAGTATAACCGATGAAATGCCCGCCCTGCTTCCCGATCCGGATCAGATCATTCTTATCTACTGCCGCAGCGGAAGAAGAAGCAAGGAGGCGGCGGCAAAGCTCGCAGATATGGGCTATAAAAACGTATATGAATTCGGCGGTATTATTGACTGGCCGGGCGAGATCGTGAAAGAGGAGACAGCGGAGACTGAAACTGACGAAGAAAATTCCGACGTCGTTATACCCTCATGCGTTCTTGTTATAAAGGCGAACGGTAAAACGTTTTATGCGAATTTTGAGGAAAATTCGTCTGCGCAGGCATTTATCGATAAACTCAGCGTCGAGCCGATCATCGTAGAAATGCACGACTACGGCAATTTCGAAAAAGTCGGTCCTTTGCCGTGGGATCTTCCGCGCAACGATACGAGCATAACCACAAGGCCCGGAGACGTTATACTCTATCAGGGAGATCAGATAACGGTCTACTACGATGAAAACAGCTGGACATTCACGAAACTTGCCAGCATAGGCAGCGCAACGAGAGAAGCGCTTATAGAAGCATTCGGCAGCGGCGACGTGACCGTGACATTTTCGGTCGAGTGGAGCGAATAGCAGATATGAAAATGTAATAAATAACGGCGGTCCCCATATCCGGGGATCGCCGTTTTTATCAATAATAATAAAAATCCGTTTTATCTCGCCGTAAAAATCATTTCAGTCAGGTTCCGTCCTTATGCCCTCCGACCTGCTTGTTTCGCTCGATGGTCGTTGCGCCTTCCTGAAGATTTATGCCTTTCAGAATGGCGTTTTTACCGAATTTCTTTTTCAGCTCAATGGCAGCCTGCTGAATACGGCGCTCTTTTTCTCTTGCGGCTTCCTTTTCGGCTTCTTTCTTTTCCGTTTCATCGGGATCGTCAAAAAGCGAAAGCTGCGCCGTTCCTGACTTTGCGGGTGCTTCCGACTCAGGGATCACGTGATTCGCAACTACATACATTCTGCGGACCGTGAGACTTTTATCTGTTATGCGCTCATAAAGCTCCGTTGCCTTTTCCATAATAAGCTTTGTTGAAGATGTATATTCTCCGAGATTTATGGAACCGTGCGCGTTTTTCGGCGTTTTCCTGCCGTAGCGGTCTGTTTCAACCGCGCCGTCATAATCGCCAGAAACGTTTTCCGTATCATATCCCACGGTAAGCACCATCTGATCGGTAACAAGCCTTTTATCAACAAGGTCAAGCACGAGAAGATCAGTCATCTCACGCAGAATAAGCCGCCCTTTTTCCCATGTATAGGGTTTTGAAAGCACCTGACCCGAGCTTATACTGTTGTTTTCCGGTCTGAACGCCTTAACGTCGGCTATGGTGGTCGGTTCATAGCCCCACGCATGGTTGATCATCAGCTCCGCATTTACTCCGAACTCTTTATAAAGCCGCTCTTCGTTCCTTACGGAACAGAGCGCGATATCGCCCAGCGTAAAGATCCCCATTTTTTCAAGACGTCTCGAAATTCCGGGGCCGATCCGCCAGATATCCGTTATAGGTCTGTGAGACCAGAGCGTGCGGCGGAACGACATCACGTCAAGCTCGGCAATGCGAACGCCGTCTTTGTCTGCGGGCATGTGCTTTGCGGAAACATCCATAGCCACTTTTGCAAGGAACATATTAGTCCCTATTCCGGCGGTAGCGGTGATACCGGTTTCGTCAAGAACGTTTTTTATCAGACGCATCGCAAACTCGTGCGCCGTCAGTCCGTAAAGCCTGAGGTACTGTGTGGCATCAATGAAAACCTCATCTACCGAATAGGCGAAAATATCTTCGGGAGAAACCTCTCGCAGATATATCGAATATACCTGTCCGCTCACACGCATATATTCGCGCATCCTCGGCGCGGCTCTGATAAAATCCACTTCAAGCGAAGGATCGGATAAAAGAGCATTGTAATCGTCTGATTTTCCCGAAAAAGACCTTCCGTGAATAGCATACCTTCGCTGCCGGTTTACCTCTTTGACCCTCTGCACAGCCTCAAAAAGCCGCGCTCTTCCGGAAATTCCGTAAGATTTCAAAGACGGCGAAACGGCAAGGCAGATCGTCTTTTCCGTTCTGCTCTCGTCTGCCACTACAAGATTTGTCGTCAGCGGATCGCGGCCTAGTGCAACGCACTCAACGGAGGCGTAAAACGACTTGAGGTCTATTGCGATATATATTCTGTTTCCGTCGTCTGTCATCTCCGTTCTCCTTTCTCCGCTATGCTTTTTTCTTCAGTTTTTCGGGAAACTGAACCCGTATATCGAAAATGCTGCCGCACTCTAAGCATGTTTCACATATCGCCTTCGCATATCTCGGCCGCAGCTTTTCTTCATCTTCGCGCGGCGTGAACCCCAGAAGATGTCCGCTTGTGAGAAGATAGCCTGTCACAAGTTTTCCGCCGCACTTGCTGCATCTTTTCTCCATATTTCCCTCCGGAACGCATTATTTATTGACCGCGGCACGGTCCTTTTCAGTCGCGGCACGTAAGCTTTTCAAACTCCTCTTTCAGATATTCGTAACGCTTTTTCTTTTCTTCTTTTGCAAAATGTTTTTCGCGGAACTGTTCCGGACAGTTTTCATAATTCAGCACGGTGTTTCCGAACTGTTCGCTCGTCAGGTCGAAAACTTCGCCGTTTATCACGTTAAAACAGTGAAAATTACCGTCGTCAAGCGGAACGCCGCATACTTTTCCGCCGTAAATATCCTGCAAAAGGAACGCCGTTATTGAACACTGACCGAGAGTTTTGTCAGCTTTGCTCCATTTGTCTCTCATTCTTGGCGCGCATGTTTTCTCGCACCAGATCTCCGAAAGAATATCATAGCAGTCACACAGCGTATATCCGCTTTTTTTTATTGCGGCGGCTTTCTGCCATCCGTAAAATCCGTATGTTTTCATATCCGCTTCTCCGCATTCCGTCAAATTTTTATCTGAACGCATTATAACACATTTTGTGACATCTGTCAACACGTGAAATTTATTTTTTCTACAAAAAAACACAGAATAGATGCTTTTTTGAAAAAAATTTCTCTTCCCTCTTGACGTGAGATATGTTTTGTGGTATAGTGTATGCACGAAATGTGATAAAATTAGTCGGATACGAGCGGAGGGGATAGTTACGGAAAAGCTGTATGAAAGAATAATATTATGGCCGCATCACGTTTCGGCAAAGCATCCGCAGCGCGGAAAGGCGAGCTATGCCGCACAGTTTTCTCCGTTTGCAGCACTTGCGGGGTATGACGGGATCGTTCGCGAAACGGAACGCTATACCGAGCAGAGACCGGAGCTTGACGACAGCGAAAAAATGCGCATAGATTTCGGGCTGAGAATAATTATCGAACATATAAACGAGGAAAAAGAGATATCCGTCACATATTTCGTTCCGGATAAAACAAAACCCGGCGGTTCTGCTGTGACGGTGAGGGGAGTTTTAAGGAAATTTGAACCGCAGAAGGGGACGCTTGTTTTTGCAGACGGAGCGGAGGTCCCGGCAAATGATATTATCTCGATCGATGCGGAAATAATAAACCGCTGCCTTTTCAACGGCATATAAAACGGGATTCTTGACAAATTACCCGCAAGATGATATAATCGTGTATATAAAATAGATATGGAGGATATTATTATGGGCGCATACTATACGCAGTCAGAGTTCAACGGCGGAATACTCGGTCTTATCGGAATCAACATCCTGCAAAAGATAATAATAGCGATCACTCTCGGAATCGCTGCACCGTGGGCAGTTTGCATGAAGGAGTCATGGATAGCAAGACACACTAAGATCGACGGCAGACAGGTGATTTTTGACGGAACGGGCGGACAGCTTTTCGGCAATTATATCAAATGGTTCCTCCTTACCATTATCACCCTGGGCATCTACGGCTTCTGGCTGAGCATCAAAATGAAAAAATGGGTGGTAAAACATACGCATCTTATCGGATAAGCCGCCGATATATCCTGTAATCATTCTCAAACAGATCACCCATGCCGTTTCGATTAAAGGGTAAAAACGCCTCGGATATTTTTGCGTTTAAGGGGAAAACAATATGGAGCAGATATGGAAAGATTTGTATCAGGCGGCAAAAGCCGTGCAAAAACCGAGAGATATCTCTGAGAGAATTTTTGCGGGCAGCGTTGCGGCGGCGATCGAATCGTCAGGCGGAAAGATCTATACGGGCGTATGCGTGGACACATCGTCATCACTCGGGATCTGTGCGGAACGAAATGCGATTTTCAACATGATCACAAACGGCGAAAATGAGATCAGAAGAGTTCTGGCATTGATGCCGGACGGAAAAACAGGCGCTCCGTGCGGCGCATGCAGAGAGTTGATGACGCAGCTGATGATAGGGAAATACCGCTCCATACAGATAATGCTTGATTATGAGAATGAAAAAACGGCAACACTCGGAGAGCTGACTCCCGAATGGTGGATTTAGATCAGATATTAGAACATCGAATTGACGAGAAAAATGGACGCCTCAAACGAATATTTCTTTGACGAACTGCCGTCGGATTATGAAGAAATACGATTATACGATACAGAAAGCAAAAAATTCAGGCTTATCACCGGTCCCGTTTCATTTGTGATATCCCTGGCCGCTGCATTGCTGATATTTTTTTTGAAAATCAATTTTTCTTTTGATAATTTTGTGATGTCGTGGCAGCCACTGTATCTGCTTCATATCCTTACGATTATTGTTTTTGTCTTAATTTATACGGCACTTCACGAGTTGACACACGGAATCGTTTACGGACTGTATACACACCGCAAGCTCCGATTCGGAATTTCGGGGTCGTTTGCATACTGCGGAGTGCCGGGTATTTATGTTAAAAGAAACGTCGCTGCTGCCTCCTGCATAGCCCAGTTTGTCATATTTACCGTATTATTCGCGGTTTTACTGGCCGCACTGCCCGTCAGCGCATTCTGGTTCGTTGTTCTGGTAGTTTTTATGGATCATATCGGAGGATGTTTTGCCGATATATATGCTTTTGCCGCTTTGATAAAAAACGGTAAAGAACTGCTGGTGCTGGATAACGGTAAAGATCAGCATATTTTTGTGAAAAACGGCAGGGCGCCTTACGGCGTATAAGACCGCGGTGATCGCTGGCGAAAATCCGCTTAAAACGCAGGCGGACGAATATTTTTCCGCTCATAACGTCTAAAACGGTAAGGATATTCATCAACGCTCCGGCGCGGAGGTTTATTCAATCTTTTCCGCTTTCCTTCAACGATTAAGTTTACCGCAGATCGCAAAATGAAATATAAAAAAACAAAGGAAAAAATATGTTTTTCCTTTGTTTTTTTCTGTTATTTGCGGTTCTTCCTATTGCATTTTTGCTGATTTTCTGTTATAATATAATAAATAGGCTAAAATTGCTTGTATAACTTTTACTTCACAGATTATTCTTGAATTGGAGCTGATTATTTTGGAAACTAAAGATTTCGCGAAAAATATGCGAAAACTGATAGTTGAGGCTATCTACAATTCCGGCAGCGGACATCCGGGCGGATCTCTTTCCTGCGCGGATATCGTTGCGGTGCTTTTCAACGAGGAAATGAATAAATCATGCGAATGTCCCAACGATCCTGACAGAGACCGTTTTGTAATGTCCAAGGGCCATGCTGCCGCTACGCTTTATTCCGCACTTGCGCTCAAAGGCTTTTTCCCTCCGGAAGAAATGAAAACGTTCAGAAAGATCGGCGGTCGCCTTGAAGGACATCCCGATATGAAAAACATCCCCGGCGTCGATATGTCCACAGGCTCTCTCGGTCAGGGCATCTCTGCTTCATGCGGCATGGCTGTATACGGCAAAAAAGCCGGTAAGAACTACCGCGTATATACTGTAATGGGAGACGGCGAGCTTGAAGAAGGACAGTGCTGGGAAGCTTTCATGTTTGCCGCGCACTATAAGCTTGACAATCTCTGCGTATTTATCGATTTCAACGGACTTCAGATCGACGGCGAAATAACAAAAGTTATGTCACCTCTTCCCATTCCCGAAAAAATGAAGGCTTTCGGCTTCAATGTTATCGAAATAAACGGTCATGACCTTGACGAGATACGCGCCGCTCTGAAAAATGCGAAGGAAACAAAAGGTATGCCCACTGCCGTTGTCTGCCATACCGTAAAGGGCAAAGGCGTTTCATTTATGGAAAACGTTGCAAGCTGGCACGGCACCGCTCCCAACAAAGAGCAATACGAACAAGCAATAAAGGAGATTGAAGCAAATGGCTGATATGAAAGCTCAAAGAGACGCTTACGGAGAAGTTATCGCGGAACTCGGAAAAAAATATCCGAATATGTATGTTCTTGACGCCGATCTTACAAAGTCCACAAAGACCGCAACATTTAAAAAGGAATTTCCCGAACGTCATATAAACTGCGGTATTGCCGAAGGAAATATGATGGCGGTTGCGGCAGGTATAGCAACGTGCGGAAATATCGTTTTCGCGTCGTCCTTTGCAATGTTCGCCGCAGGCCGCGCATACGAACAGATAAGAAACAGCGTATGCTATGCTCACAATAACGTAAAAATAGTTGCCACCCATGCCGGTCTTACCGTCGGCGAAGACGGAGCGACACATCAGTGCCTTGAAGACCTCGGACTTATGCGTTCCATTCCCGGAATGGTCGTTCTTGCTCCTTCAGATGCAGGCTCTACAAAGGCGGCGTGCCGTTTCGCGGCCGAATATGACGGTCCCGTCTATATCCGTCTGGGCAGACTCCCTCTCACATGCTTCAACGACGAGCAGAATTATAAATTCGGTCTTGAACAGGCAGACGTTCTTATGGAAGGCGATTTTGCAACCGTAATGTTCTGCGGACCTTTCTACGATCTTGCAATGCAGGTAAGAGAGATATTTGCAAACAACGGTCTCAACATCCGCGTTGTTGACGTTCCGTGCATCAAGCCGATAAACAGAACGGTTGTGAAAAACGCCGCAAATGAAACAAAAGCCATCGTTACCATTGAGGACCACAATATTTACGGCGGTCTCGGTTCGGCAGTGGCTGAGGCTCTTGCGGAAGAAAAGATCGAAAACAGAAATCCCGTTGAGCTTATACGTATAGGCGCGCAGGACAGATTCGGCAAATCCGGCTCTCCCAAGGAGCTTCTTGCAAGCTACGGCTTTGACGCAGCTGCGATCGCTAAAAAGATCGTTGATACCGTCTGCCCCGAATGCGCAGATAAATTCAAGTTTTAAATAAATATATTCCGGCGGCGGAAAATTCCGTTTCCCGCCGTCGGAACATTTTCGATAAATAATCGTCTAAAAACCCGTAAACACACCACGACAAGAGCCTGTGCTCTTTTACCCAAACTCAAATACAGCCGCAGAACGGCAGAACGGAGAAAAAAATGCAGAGAAAATACGGCAGAATAATATTATCTCTCGTGATCGCGGTCTTTCTGATCGCAATACTTGCCGCGTGCAATCAACCTCAGGAAGAACAAACCGGAAATCCCGTAAAGCGCGTAATGCTCAACATTACGGAATACTCCTTCACGTCACCCGACGAGTCTATACGTCTTTCCGCAGTTGTTCTGCCCGAAGACGCAGACGATAAAACGCTTACCTGGACAAACAGCGATCCCAATGTGGCAAATCTTAACAGTGAATATACCGTGGTTCCTCTTATAAACGGCGAAACGGTCATCACCGTAACATCTGTTTCAAGCGGACTTACGGCGGAATGCAAGATCACGGTAAATCTTCCCGAGGTCGAACCTCCCGTTTTAACAACACCCGTAACAGGCGTGATCATTTCGCCCGACGTGCTTGAACTTACCGAGATCGGCGCTTCATCTCAGATAATCGCGGACGTAACTCCGTTCAGCGCAACGAATCAGAACGTTGTATGGTCAAGCTCCGACCCGTCTGTGGCAACCGTTGACGGAAACGGCGTTGTTACAGCCGTAAAAGAGGGAACGTCAGTCGTTACCGTAACTACCGAGGAAGGCGGATTTAACGCAAGCTGCTCAGTTACGGTTAAGCTGCCAAAGCAGGAAACTCCGTCCGAAAATACGACAGAAAAACCCAACAACTCCGGATCTTCAGACAATTCCGGTAACTCAGGCTCTTCGGGCAATTCGAGTTCATCCGGCAATTCGGGAAGCAGTTCATCCGGCAATTCGGGAAGCAGCTCGTCCGGCAATTCCGGCTCGTCAAGCACGTCCGTCAAACTTCCTTCCATTCCCGCAGCACGGACCGACGCCGATCACTTCCTTATTTCGGATAATCTTCTTGATTTCAATAAAGTCAATTCAGACGTAAAAGCATGGCTTTACGTTCCCGGCACAAATATGAATTTCCCCGTGGCTCAAACGGAAGATAACGATTTTTATCTTACAAGGGGCCTTGATAAAAAATCGAAATATACAGGCTCGTGTTATATCGACTTCAGAAACGAGCTGCTTATAGACTCTAATACCATCCTTTACGGTCACGCAAAAGGAACCGATATTTTTGACCAGCTTGAAAACGTAACGCAGACAAAAGATTGGTTTTCAAATAAAGACAATATGTATGTCTGCCTCAACACTCTTGATGAGCTTACGGTATGGCAGGTCTTCGCCTGCTACTATACCGATGCCGACGCGGATTATTATCTCTATACAAACTTCTTTCTTGACGAACAGAGCGTGCTGAAAAAATATAACGAGCTTGCCGCTACCGATCCGCAAAAAGCGGTGTTCGGTCTGCTTGACCCGAAAGAGATGCACGATTTCATGACAGATGACGACGCCTTTGTCGAATTTATGACAGGCTGGAGAACGCGTGCGGTGAAAGACAGATACGGAGACGTCAACAACTACCTCAAGAGCCGCGACTATGGCGTAAAGATCGAAGCCGGCGACCGCGTTATCACACTTTCAACCTGCGCCGACTCAAGCGGACCGATACGCTACGTTCTTCTTGCAAAGCTTATCGCGTCAAAGCCGAGACCTTAGAGAATAATATCGTTTTGTTAACGTAAAAAAATGCAACTTACCGCCTAAAATCTGCAACTTACGCAATAGGGCTTGATTTCAGGCGGTTTTTGTTGTATAATTACATTAACAAAAAGACAGATAATGCATTGTATTAATATATGATCGAAAGGCGAGAGCAATGAACAGCGAAAACACCAATATCGCAAATGAGACCGAAAACAAAACGGAAGAAGCAGAAGTAAAAGAAATTCAGGAAAATACGGTAGATAAAAAGACGGAACCGGATGCAGAGCCTGAAAAAACCGCAGAAGCAGAGCCCGCACCTTCTGCCGATAACGAAGCAAAACCCGCAGAAGATGAAGCTGCCACAAAGATATTCCGCCCCGTTTCCGATAATAACATGTCAGAGCAGGATACTGATGAGGATTTCGAAGAGACGACCGAAGAGGTCGAGGAAAGACCTGTAAAAAAAGCTTCAAAAACAAGCCCGATCCGAATTGCGATCCTTGTTATCTGCATCGCCGTTTTTGCCTTTTCCGGATATAAGATAGTAATGGAAATAATTGACGGCGTCAATACCGATAAAATGTCTGAAGATATACGTGATTCGGTCAGAATTGACGACGGTGAAACAGAAGAGGGACACGATGATATAAACGTTCCTCCCGCACCTATAGATCCCAACGTTTCCGGCTCGGGAACGGGAAAAACACCGGCGCAGAACTCTTCAGGAAATGCAGAGAGCACACAGGGCATCGAAGAGGCGCAGAACAACGAAAATACCGATAAATCCGAAAATACTGATAATACCGGCAGCAGCGAACAGACGCAGACTGAAACGACAACGCCTGCCGATAATACCCAGGAATCTTCCGAAACTGTTGAAAATCAGCAGTATGATGACAGAACATACGAAGAAGAGCTTCAGGAACAGGAAGAGGCTCCCGAGGATACGCAGTATTATATATCGCGTCCTTCAAAAGACAAGGATGTAAAAGATGTCGGCGTCGTGATCCGTCCCGAAGAGATTAAAATGACTTCCGTTCCCTATCTTCGCGTCAGCAACCTCAAAAGTCTTCTTCGCGTAAATGAAGATACCGTAGGCTGGATATATATGCCCGGATCTAAGGAAGAGGCAAAGGGCACTCCCATAGATACCGCGATAGTTCAGACGACTGATAACGAATATTATCTTGACCATACTTTTGATAAAAAAGAAAACGCCAACGGATGGGTCTATGCCGATTATCGCTGCAATCTTGACAGCATCACAAGCAACTACAACACCGTTATTTACGGCCATGCAAGAAGCTATACGATGTTCGGCGGACTGAAAAATCTCAATGAAGCGGTAGAATGGTATTCTGACGGCTACAATCATTTTATTAAGATCAATACTTTCAAGGACGAAACCGTATGGCAGATATTCTCATGGTATGAAACGGATATCTATTACGATTATATAAAAACAGATTTTGCGGATTCAAACGATTTCATCCGTTTTGCATACGACGTTCAGCGCAAGAATCAGATGACAGGCGTTTTTGAAACGTTCGAATTCAGCGAAAACGACAGAATACTCACCCTTTCAACGTGCAAAGGCTTTGACAGAGCCGTCCGCGTTGCGGTCCACGCAAAACTTGTAAAACGCAACGACCTGACTGCTCAGTAAAAGGAGAGACCTGAAATGGCTGACATGCTCGTCAAACTCTTCACGCTTCCGCCCCTTCAGCCCGAACTCGAAAAAATGTCTAAGCTCGGCATAACCGTTCGCAGACCTATCGGACCTGAAAACTATGCGGTAACGGAATGGATAAAAAAATACTTTCCTGCGTCGCTCTGGGCGGCAGAAGCTGAAAATGCGTTTTTCAACAGTCCCAAAACTATTTATATCGCGCTCAGGGAAGGCGAAAACGGCAGTGAAATGCTCGGCTTTGCCTGCTGGGACGCTACGGTCCGCAATTTCTTCGGTCCTACAGGCGTAAAGGAGAGCGAACGCGGAAAAGGTATAGGCAGAGCTCTTTTGCTTGCATGCCTTCACGGAATGCGCGAGGACGGCTATGCATACGGAATAATAGGCAGTCCCGGACCGATCGATTTTTATAAAAAATGCTGCGGAGGCGTTATGATAGAAGGGTCGGGAGAAAGCGTTTATAAGGGCATGTTTACCGGCAAAATAATGTAAAATGCAAAAAACAGAGCGTAAGAAAAACTTACGCTCTTTTATTTTTTCTGTTTATTTCAGATATTGCTTCCACGGAATTTTCGGCGCGGAGATAACTCTTACGCATGATCTGTCGTCATAGATCGCGGCAGCGCCGTTTTCTCTTACGGTAAACATAACTTCAAATTCCGCTTCGCCTTTTTTAGTTAAGTGGATGCAGTCTTTTATCATACCCTTTGACAGTGCCGCATCGACCGTTCTTGAGGAAACGAAACGTCCGTCGCTTTCAAACAGTATTCCTTTTTCTGTCATACTGTCTATTGCGTCTTCAACGGCTGTCTTTCTCGAAAGCGCGTTAAACGTGTCCGCTGTTTTGAAATATCCGTCTTCTTCAAGTCCGTCCCTGAGTCTTGCGCAGATTTCCGGGCGGACGAGGTCGTCAGCTTCGAACGGGTTACGGAAATTCAGTATCTGTGAAAGACAGTAAAGTGAAAATTCGTCATAGTCAAACGAAATATCCGCGGAAGGGATCGTTTTTTCTGTTCCGGAAATGTCGAATACATCGGATATCCATGAGCAAAGAGCATTAATATCGGCAAAAATGCGGATCTCGCAAACGTCGTTGCCGTTTACGGAATACCAGTTTCCGCCGCACGTGCAGAAGGTGTATTTGCCTGAAAAAACAGTGTCAAAATGAATTACGGTTTTTGCAAGGGCAATTTCTTCAAGGCATAATGCGGTATTGTCTTCTGCTTTAAGTCCGCCGTCTGTTTTTACAACTATACCCTCAAGAATAAGATTTGCAAGAGTGTCGCCTCTGTCTTTTCTGTCAGGAGTCATAAAGGGGGAAATCCCGTTCGGCGTTATTCGCATAACGTTCAGAAGGACAGCAAGCTCATCCTGTGAAAATGTAACGTCCGGTTCGTCCGCAGGCGAAAAAACAGCCGTTTCGGGTCGCGCCTTGCCGGAAATTGCTAAAGTTTTATAAAGCTTGTATGCGCCGCTCGATCTGTTTTCGGCAACAGGCGGTTTTTCAGGTTCTTGCGCCGATAATTCATCTTCATAATCATTATCATCGGGTTCAGATTCAGTGTCCTGTATCTTTACTTCTTCCGGTTCGGGATGAGCCGCGATTTTCTTTGCAAAAAAGTCGGTTCTTCTTGCGGCAGCGGCAAGTACGATAAGAATAAGCGAAAATAAGATCGAAAGAACGGGGATAAGCGCGCTTTTCGGTCTAAGAATATTCAGAGATGAAATTTCTCCTGTCCGTCTTTGCTGTTCTGCAAATAATACGGCTTCTCTGTCACTTCTGCAGTCGCAGAGAATACACGGTTTTTCGCATCCCGAGCAGAGCTTTGACGTGTAAGCGCTGTATTGACCGGTAGTATCCGTCAGGGTCGCGGCGCCGCACCAGCAGTTGCAGGTGCATGAATACATATTTTGTCCGCATTTAGTGCAGTCAAAAGCGGAATGCCCGTTTTCTGTTTCGGGATAGTAATCCCTGCCGCAGAAGCAATGCGAGCTGATGATTGCAGCATACGCGTTTTCCGGCTGTGTTTCTGCCTGATCGTCAATTCCGCTTTCAGCAAACGACGCAATCGGAGTAAATACGGTTATGAATGCTAAAAGCAGCAGCAAAAGTCTCTTCTTTTTCACAGAACAACACCTCCGCAAAGCGATACGACCGCGAACAGGATTATCGAAGCCGCTCCTGCGCCGGCTATCATGAGTGTGCCGTGCAGCGCTTTTGCTTTATATTTTGCATAAACGTCAATGGTAAGCGCAACGATCCCTGCGGCATAAAACGGTAAAAAAAGGTCCCAGCCGAGAATGATTCTCGACGCTATAAGCATTATCGGGAAAGGAAGAAAGTAAAGCCAGTCGGCATAAACGCCGAGAAAACGCGGGATCAGGTATGAATAAATCAGCAGAACAGCCGCTGAAACGATCAGATAAAAAAACGCTGAAAGAAGAATCGCGCCTATGTCGGCATTAAGCGAAAAAATACCGCAGATCCCGGTGAGGATAAGCCCAACGGTGCCTATGATCAGATTTCTGTCTATTTTCATTCGGTGCCTCCTTAAAACGACGCGAAAAACAGGATGTTCAGTCCGAGCATCGCAAGTATCCCGCCAAGCGCCGCAAAAAGAGCGCTTACGATCTTTTTCTCTTCACTGAGATCGAAAATACATCTGAAAACAAATACAAGTGAGATAAAAATACCGAGTATTCCAAATGACGACGTTGTGTTTGCGCCTGTAATAAGCCTTATAATGAGCCCTACAAGCTCTACTATAAGCCCGATACCGAAAGAATACTCAACGCTGCCCAGAAAACGAAAACCGTTTATTTCCCTGTCGGCAGCGCGTCCTGCAAGATATGCTATGCCCGTAAGCACTATCGCAGTAACAAATCCTACGATAATTGCAAAAAATACGAGCAAGAGCGTTTTGAAGCCTGTGGCAGAAGAAAGGAAAGACTGACGTTCAAGCCCGAGATTAAGCGCAAAAAACAAATATGTCAGGCACGGCAGAAGGATGCCCGCAAAAACATATTCGGAATTAGTGCGTTTGTATGCGTATTCCGGGTGGACGCAAAGCTCGCCTATCGTATAAGCGGACCGGAGCAGGTCCGTTTTAAGTTCTCCGTTTTTTTTCAAACCGTTCATTCCTTTTATCCGCATAAAACTGCGGTTTTTCGGATCCCCGCATTATTTTATGATGCTGTTTGATGATGCGGGATATCTTTTCTTTATCGCATACGCATTCGTCCGTCGGTTTTGCGATGCAATATCACTTCTTTTTATTATACCACATTTTATCTCATTTTGCAAGAGGGGATATATCTTGACAAAACATATAATTTGTGATATTATATAAAATTATAATAATACCCGTAAGGATTGAAATAAAATGATTTTTTCAGATAATATTTCAGGCGTCAAACCTTCTGCAATAAGAGAGATATTCAAGGTCCTCGGCGACCCTTCGATCATCTCCCTTGCAGGCGGAAACCCTGATCCCTCAACCTTTCCCGCGGACAAAATGGCTGTGATAGCCAATGAACTTCTGACAAAAAATCCGACCGCGGCTTTGCAATACGGCATCACGGAAGGATACGCGCCTCTGCGCGAACAGCTCGCGGCAAGACTGGAAAGCAGATTCGGTATTAAAAGAGCCGGCAACACCGTGCTCGTTGTTACCGGAGGCCAGCAGGGCATAGACCTCACAACAAAGGTCCTCTGCAATCCCGGTGACACCGTAATCTGCGAAGAACCGTCTTTTATCGGCGCGCTGAACTGTTTTCGCACATACGGCACAAAGCTCAGAGGCGTACCGATGCAGGATGACGGTATAGACACTCAGGAGCTTGAAAAGGCGCTGAAAGAAGAGAAACGCGCGAAACTCATTTATCTGATTCCCACGTTCCAGAACCCGATGGGCGTAACGATGTCTGCGGAAAAGAGAAAAAAGGTTTATGAACTTGCGGTAAAATACGGCGTTACGGTCCTCGAAGATAACCCGTACGGAGAGCTCAGATTTGCAGGCGATGATATCCTGCCCATAAAAGCGCTTGACGACAAAGGAACGGTCGTTTATTGCGGCTCTTTTTCAAAGGTTCTTTCCCCCGGTATACGTATAGGTTTCGTTTCCGCTCCCGAGGAGATAGCCAAAAAACTCGTCGTTGCAAAACAGGTAACGGATGTTCATACCAATATCTTCTGGCAGATGCTTATTTCACAGTTTCTTGACAGATATGATATAGACGAACATATAAACAGGATCAAGGCGATATACAAAACAAAATGCAGCTGCATCACGTCTGCGCTCGATAAATATATCCCGGCGGACCGCTTCTGGCGCTCGTCTCCCGAGGGCGGTATCTTCATCTATGCACGCTTTTTCGGAGAAGACGCGGGAGAGCTGAGCAAAAAGCTCGTGGAAAGAAAAGTTGCTGTCGTTCCCGGAACCGCATTCCAGACAGACGAAAATGCAAAAACGGAATACGTCCGTCTCAACTACTCGATGCCTACTTGCGAAAATATCGAACGCGCTGTTAAAACGATAGGAGATTATCTTAATGGAAAACGTTAAAAAAACGATTCTCAGCGGTATCAAGCCGACCGGAAATCTTAACATAGGCGGTTATCTTGGAGCCGTAAAAAACTGGATAAAAATGCAGGATGACTATAACTGCCTTTACTGTATTGCCGACCTTCACTCTCTTACCATACGCATAGATCCCTCCGTTCTGAGAAAGAATTCTATTGAGCTCTTTGCGCTCTATCTTGCATGCGGGCTCGATCCCGAAAAGAACACCATCTTTTTCCAGAGCCACGTTACTCAGCATGCCGAGCTTGCATGGGTGCTTGACTGCTATACGATGTTCGGCGAACTTTCAAGAATGACTCAGTTCAAAGATAAATCCGCAAAAAACGCGGAAAATATAAATGCAGGTCTTTTCACCTATCCCGTGCTTATGGCTGCCGATATCCTTCTTTATCAGGCAAACCTTGTTCCGGTAGGCGAGGATCAGACTCAGCACGTTGAGATATGCAGGGATATCGCAAACAGATTCAACGGCGTTTACGGTGAAGTATTCACCCTTCCCGAAGCGTATACTCCGAAAGTAGGCGCGAGAGTAAAATCTCTTACAAATCCTTCTGCCAAAATGTCAAAGAGCGATGACGACGATAACGGAACGGTAAATCTGCTTGATCCCCGGGACGTTGTCATCCGCAAATTCCGCAAAGCCGTAACAGACAGCGAAGCGTGTGTCCGCTATGCTCCCGGAAAAGACGGAATAAACAATCTCATGTCCATCTATTCGGCTGTTACCGGAAAATCTTTTGAGGATATCGAGAAGGAATTTGACGGCAAAGGCTACGGCGATTTCAAGCTTGCCGTCGGCGAGGCCGTTTCGGATATGCTTGCGGGAATACAGGATAAATATAAAGTCTATACTTCCGACAGGGCTCAGCTCGAAGCGATTTACAGACAAGGAGCAGACAGGGCGAGATATATCGCGAACAAAACGCTTACCAAGGTTTACAAAAAAGTCGGGCTGATCGCAAAATGAAAGCCCCTAAGCCGGATAAAAACGGCAATTTCGTTTTCAGACAGTCTGCCGTAAAAACAGTCCCTCTTCTGACGGTTGCCGTTCTTTCAGTTCTGATCGCCGTGTTTTCTTTGATATCTCTGATCAACGGCAGCTATATCAGCCTGACAGAAGCGGTCGTGCGCATCGCATTGTGCGTCCTGCTTTTTGTTGTTTCACTGCTGATGATCATAAAAAGCCCCGTATATGTTATCACGAATGAAAAAGTGCTGCTTTACGGCAAGTGGGAAATTCTTTTTTCCGATATAGAAAGCGTAGATCTTCACGATAATTTCCTCGGAATGCTCGAGATCAAGGCATCAACGGGCGTTTTTACGGTGTTTTCACACGATATTTCATGCCCGATAAAGGTTTTCAGCGAAATTCTGACAGAAAGGATAACCGTATATGAACAACGAAACGCTTAATGTTTACCGTCCCAAACTCAGAAATGCCTTCTGGGCTGCGGGCTTTCTGCTGCTTTCGGTTCCCGCGCTTATTCTTCTTATTTATACGCCCTCCTTTCCTACTGAAACTCTTGCAGAAAAAATAATCAATATCGTTCTTTTCATATTGTCATGGATGCTTTTTGCGATGAGCCTTTTTTCCGCTCTTCACTGCTTTCGCAATATCTTTTCGAGCCCTTCCGTAGTGTTGACAAACGAAAAACTGTGGGTCATGCGAAAGGGAGAGATTGCCGTAAGCGATATTGATACCGAAAAAACGGACGTCAGAAATAATTCTGTTACCTTTTACGGCAAAAACGGCGAGGAGCTGACCGTGAAAAGCAGAATGATATCAATGCCTGTCGGAACTCTTGCATATGCGGTCAAGCTCAGGGCAGAGCTTATAAAAGAGCAGTAATCATTCAGGGGTGGTGTTATGAAGATCCTGCTTACAGGTTTTGAACCGTTCGGCGGCGAAGAGGTAAATCCGTCGTGGCTTTCGGTTGAAGAAGTCGCAAGAAAAGCGGATTTTGCCGTTATAACGCCGCTCCTTCTTCCCGTTGAATATTTTTCATCCGTCGAGAAAGCTGTAAAGGCCATCACCATTATATCTCCTGATGTAGTCCTGTCTGTCGGTCAGGCGGGCGGGAGAGCGTGCGTCAGTTTTGAAAATACCGCAGTTAATATCTCAGACAGCGACACACCCGATAATTCCGGAAAGATCCTTCATTCCGTCAACTGTGAAAACGGACCGGAAAAGCTTTTTTCCACGCTTCCGCTTCGGGATATGGTAGACGCGGTAAATGCAAAGGGGCTTCCGGCATATATCTCGCAAAACGCGGGAAGGTTCGTTTGCAACCATGTTTTTTACGGTATTCTTAAGCATATTTCAGATAACAGACTGAATATAAAAGCGGGATTTGCGCACGTTCCGTTTATCCCCGCACAAACGGTCTCAAAACCCGAAAGACCGTCGATGTCTCTTGAAAACATAACCGAAACACTTATTGCGGCGCTGTCGGCGCTGAATTGACACAGGAGGAAAAATGTTTACGATAGGCTGCCATCTTTCCGCTTCGGAAGGATTTCTCTCTATGGCAAAAACGTCTCTTGCAATTGGCGGTAATACGTTTCAGTATTTTTCAAGAAATCCGAGAGGCAGTAAAGCGCGTCCCCTTGACAGAGATGATATAGACCGTTTTAATGCTTTTTCGGCAGAAAACGGAATAGAAAAAATTCTCTGTCACGCTCCTTATACCATGAATGCCTGCTCGTCAGATCCCGGTCTGCGCGATCTTGCAAAAGAGATGATGGCGGACGATCTTTCCCGTCTTTCATACATACCCGGCGCAATGTATAATTTCCATCCGGGCAGTCATACGGGACAGGGCATTGAAACGGGCATAAATGAAATTGCAGACGTTCTCAACACCGTCCTTACCGCGGATATCAATACTCCCGTTTTGCTCGAAACCATGGCGGGCAAAGGCTCCGAAGTAGGGTCAAGGTTTGAGGAGATCGCTTTGATAATTGAAAAAACGGATCTTTGCGACAAGCTCGGGGTATGTCTCGATACGTGCCATGTCAGCGATGCGGGATACGATATCTCTGCAGACCTTGACGGAGTTCTTGATGAATTTGACAGGATAATCGGTCTTGAAAGGCTTTACGCCGTTCATCTTAACGACAGCATGAATCCTGTGGGGGCTCATAAAGACAGGCATCAGAAAATCGGCGAGGGCACGCTCGGAAAAGAAACGTTTGAAAAAATCATAAATAACAAAAGGCTTCGCGGACTCCCGTTTTTCCTCGAAACTCCTAACGAGCTTGACGGTTACGCGAATGAAATAAAGCTTCTGAAATCTCTTCGACTCGAAGATTGAAATATTTAATTGAAAAAGGTGTAGTTTCCCCATGATGTACATTATTGACAGCGCAAATCTCGATAAGATAAGAGAATGCGTTGAGTTTTATCCAGTTGCCGGAGTAACGACAAATCCGACGATCATTTCAAGAGAGAAAACCGATTTTATCTCTCTTATAAAAAGCATACGCGAGATCATCGGACCTGACAGAATGCTCCACATACAGGCAACGTCACACGACGCTGAAGGAATAATCAAAGAGGCGGTTGCCCTTCAGGGGATAGTAGGAGGCGATTTCTATATCAAAATACCCGTAAATCCCGAAGGACTCAAAGCAACCATGGCTCTCAAGAAAATGGGCATAAAAGTAACCGAAACGGCTATCTTTACCCAGCAGCAGGCAATGCTTTCCGCAATTGCGGGAGCTGATTTTGTTGCGCCTTACGTAAACCGCCTTGACAACATCGTATCAGACGGCGTACACGTAGTAGGTGAGATCGTTGATATGTTCAAGGTCCACGACATCAAAACAAAGGTTCTTGCCGCAAGCTTCAAAACAGTTGAACAGATACATAAAATCGCCATGGTCGGCGCGCAGGCGGTCACTATCAGCACCGATCTTTTCCAGACGCTTACATATCATCCCCTCACACAGTATGCAATAGACGATTTTATCGCAGACTGGGAGTCCGTTTACGGCAAGGTCAATATTCTTCAGATCATCGAAGGTCAGAAGGAATAACAAAACATTTGCATTTCTGTCTGTCTATAAAACAAATCGGCTATATCGGGTATCTTTTCCGATATAGCCTCTTTATTTTTGAATTTGTGGTTGACATACTGCCGCAAATCAGCTATAATATCAAAAAGGGGTGTAGATAATGAAAATTTGCAGCTATTGTGGCCATGAGTGTAAAGACAGCGAGTCTTTCTGCGAATCCTGCGGAGCAAATGAGTTTAAACATAAGTGCAACAATTGCGGAACTGTATTTGACAGCGGAAACTACTGCCCTCACTGCGGCGTAAAAGCGGGCAGCAAGGGGAAGACATGTCCCGAGTGCGGAACCGAATATTATACAAACGCCTGTCCTAACTGCGGCTATAATGGAAAAAGGTCAGACGAAGACGAATATGAATACGAAGACGATGACAATGGCGGATACGTATACGGGCGCTCTTTCGTCGGTTGCGATAGTGACGTTCCGGAAGACGAAAAGACGTATGTCCCGCCAACAAAGAAAAAAAACAGTAATCTTGTTTGGTGGATTATAGGGTGGTTTTTTTTCTTTCCGATCCCTCTGACAATTATCATAGTGAAAAGCAAAAAACTTTCAAAAGCTGCAAAAGCCATTCTGTTGACACTTTTGTGGTTCATAATTCTTGTAGCAGGTTACGCTAACGGATAAAGCGCCTCAGATCAGAATATATTTATAAAAATGAAGTGTCCTTTAAAGGACCTTCTTTTTTTATGCAAAAATCCCTTCCGGGAAATATCTCGGAAGGGAGGATGCTATTTACTTTCTTTTTCCTTTGTTTTTTCTTTATCTTTATCTTTTTCTTCTTTTCCGGCATTATTGATTCTGTCAATTATCGCAGTCAGTTTACCCGAAACAGCTTTTTCCGAGTTGGCGGCTATGGTTGAAAGAAGAATAAAGTCTTCGATCATGATCTCGTTGGAGGAATCGCTGACCTCCATTGCCTTTTTAACGGTGCCGAGAAACGCCTTTTCCTGTTCTTCGCAAAAACGGTCGTATGCCTCTTCGATCGTGTGTTTGCTCATCTGATGATCGATCATTCGCGTTATTGCGTTTATGGGTATTACCTGTTTGAGAATGCATATTATAAGGATATATGCAAGATGTATCTTCGAGTATTTCTTTTTAACCGGCGCAGGGATAAGACCGAGCTTGACGTAATTGTTTATCATTGACGGCGTTATCGTCTTGTTCCCTTCGTCATAAAAAACGCCGAGATATTTTTCCATAAGCGCAATTACCTGATCCATGTAAAGCTCTATTTCAGGCAATTCGTTCCACCGCGGAATACGGTATTCGAGCATCTGGCTGCACCAGTCGGTTATCTGAGTGTCAAGATTGTTTTGTTTGCGTTCATTATCGTCCATTTTCTTCATCTCCGAACTGATTTTGTATAATACTCAAACGATATACCATATTATAGCACATTTTTTTCTAAAATGGAAGATAGTTTGAAAATATTTCAAAAACTTGTTATCCGCAACGCTTGACATATTTTGTGTAACGTGATATAATAGTTTTGTAAACTAGATGAGGGAGGGGGAGAAACTATGACCGCACGTCATGTCCTGAATATTTTCGGTGATTCGATAATGAAAGGTGTATTGCTTGACGACGATTCAAGAAAGTATGTTCTTTCTGCGAATGCTCCGGTTGACGAGGTAGCCAAAAACATAAATATAAACATAAACAACAGATCTGTTTTCGGTTGTACGGTAGTAAAAGGCGCAAAGCTGGTTTCTTCCGCTATTGAAAACGGAAGAGTAGGGGACAACGGACTTGTTCTGATAGAATACGGCGGAAACGACTGCAATTTTGAATGGAAAAGCGTATCCGAGTTCCCTGATGAGATACATGATCCCGTGACTCCTCTCAGGCTGTTTGAAAATCTCTATCAGAACCTTATATCCGATATAAAAAAAGCCGGGATAACGCCGATTATTATGTCGTTGCCGCCTATTGAACCGACAAGATACCTTGCATGGATAACCAGGGACGGGCTTTCGGCACCGAATATTCTGAAGTGGCTCGGAGACGTTAATATGATATACCGTTTTCAGGAGCTGTATTCAGGCGCTATATCAAAAATAGCCTACAAGACCAATTCTTTCTTTATTGATGTCCGTTCGTATTTTCTCGATAAGCATAATTACGGCGATCTTCTGTGCAGCGACGGGATACATCCTAATAAGGAAGGGCAGAAGCTGATCGCGCAGGCAATGCTTGATTTTTGTAAGACAACACCCATACTTTCATAACTTTCTCCAAAAAGGGACGCTCCGAAAGGAGCGCCCCTTTTTTATGCAAAACGGTATTATATAAGCTTTGTTTGCGACGGCGATTCATCCTCTTTAAGGAAGGAACCTGCCGCAGGAATATTCTTGGTTCTGTATTTATTCGGCTTTTCAAACATTCCCTCTTCATATAACACTACGTCGGAAAGAATGCTTTTTGCTTTGAGCGTCATAACGTTCACGCCGGCAGTGTTTTTTGTTGATTTTGCGCTTATTGCGCCGCTGTCTACAATGAGGCATCTGCCGTTGGAGGATGTTAAGACGAAAAGTTTTTCTTCCGTAACGGCGAAAAATGCAACAAGGGGCGACGCGTCGGAATATGCGTTTATGAGCTTTTTACGGTTTGTTTTTGTTTCATACGATGCCATTTCTATTTTCGCGCACTTTCCGTTTTCGAAAAATGCAAGGATATATCCTTTGTAATCAGTTGTGGCTGTGATGAAAACAGGCGTTTCACCGCTGTCCATTCCGAGTTTCTGCGGCAGAAAATCTCCCAGAACGGACGTTCTTGAGTCGTCAAAGTCGCATACGCGTGCTTTATAGACCTGATACTTGTCGGTAAAAATCAAAAGATTTGATAGATTTGTTGCCTCAAAGGTGAAGCGTATCTCGTCGCCTTCCTTAAGCTTGTGATCTCCGGACATCCTCAGCGACTGCGCGGTTATTTTTTTGAAGTATCCCGCGGCAGTCATGAAAACGGTTACGGGATAATCTTCCGCAGTTTCCTCTTCTTCAGGCTCTTCGATCTCGTCTTCGTATAAAAGAGCTGTCTTGCGGGGCTTGCCGTATTTTTTCATTATCTGAGTAAGCTGGTCTATGATAACTTTTTTCAGCTTTGCGGGGGAATTGAGCGTGTTCTGCATATCCTCCGCAGCTTTTTTCAGCTTTTCGATTTCGGCAGTCTTGTTTAAGATATATTCTCTGTTGAGATTTCTCAGCTTTATCTCGGCAACGAATTCTGCCTGTATCTCATCTATGCCGAACCCGATCATGAGGTTGGGAACTACCTCGTCTTCTTCCTCCGTTTCACGGACGATCTTTATCGCCTTGTCAATGTCAAGAAGAATTTTCTGAAGACCGAGCAGAAGGTGAAGCCTGTCATTGGTTTTCTGAATATCATAAAACAGGCCGCGTTTGATGCATTCGGTTCTGAAAGCTATCCATTCGCTGAGTATTTCTTTTATACCCATCGTTTTCGGTCTTCCGCCGATCAGGATATTGAAATTCGCTGCAAAAGAATCTTCAAGAGGTGTCATTTTGAAGAGACGCTGCATAAGCTTGTCCGGGTCTGCTCCGCGTTTGAGATCTATTGCTATTTTCATACCGTTTATATCGGTCTCGTCACGGATATACGACGCTTCTTTTATTTTGCCGGTCTTTACAAGATCAACAACTTTATCTATTATTGCCTCAACAGTTGTTGAAAACGGTATTTCGGTTATTTCTATGCAGTTCGCCTTTTTATCGTATGAGTATTTAGCCCTGACTTTGAATGATCCTACGCCTGTCTCATATATCTGTCTGAGCTGCTCACGGTCGTAGATAAGATATCCTCCCGTTGTGAAATCAGGCGCTGTAAGGGTAAGCATTATATTGTGATCGGGATTTTTTATCAGCTCTATCGTTGTCTGGCATATCTCGTTGAGATTAAACGAACATATCGTGCTCGCCATACCTACCGCAATACCCTGATTCGGGTTGACAAGTATATTCGGGAACGTTGTAGGCAGAAGCGTGGGCTCTTTCATTGTGCCGTCATAATTATCAACAAAATCTACAACGTCTTTATCTATATCGGCAAAAATTTCCGCACATACAGGGTCAAGCTTTGCCTCGGTATATCTCGGGGCGGCAAACGCCATATCTCTTGAATAATGCTTGCCGAAATTTCCTTTTGACTCAACGAGCGGAAGTATCAGAGCATCATGTCCTCTTGTAAGACGCACCATTGTTTCGTATATCGCCATATCACCGTGCGGGTTCAGACGCATGGTTTGACCGACGATGTTCGCACTCTTCGTTTTTACTCCGTTCAGAAGCCCCATTTTATACATTGTATAAAGTAGCTTTCTGTGTGACGGCTTGAAACCGTCTATTTCCGGAATCGCGCGCGATACGATGACGCTCATCGTATAGGGCATATAGTTTTCTTCAAGTGTCCGTGTTATGGGCTGTTCTGTCTGATTCTGCATGTCTTCTCCTAAATAAATAATAACATTTATAAGCTTTCGATAATTCCGTAAACGTCTTGAGCAGTTTCTGCAAAAAGGACTGCGCCGGCGTTTTCAAGCTCTTCTTTGCTGCCGTGTCCGTAAAGAACACAGATACAGTCGATCCCGTTTTCTTTTGCGCCGATAAGATCGTGCTTTCTGTCTCCTACCATCACGGCGAGATTTTTGTCCTTTATTCCGAGAGCAGAAACGGCGTTGCCTATAATATCCGCTTTTACTTCATCCGTTCTTTTCAGGTCGCTTCCGCATACTTCGGTAAAGTATTTTTTCAAACCGAAATGTTCAAGCACTCGCAGCGTAGCCGGAAGCGGCTTGAGCGTTGCCACCGCAAGAGTGTACCCGTCAGAATAAAGGCGTGAAAGAAGATCCTCAACGCCCGGATAAACGTGATTTTCAAAAATGCCTTTCGGGTTGAAGTATTCCCTGAAAAGACGTATCGCCTCAGTGGCTTTTTCTTCCGATAACCCGAAATATTCCTTATACGCCTGAGAAAGCGGCGCACCGATAAACGACGGAAGAATTGATTCGTTGTAATCTTTGATCCCGAGTTTTTCCAGAGAGTATTTTACCGAGTTTACGATTCCCTGCTGCGGTTCGGTGAGCGTTCCGTCAAGGTCAAAAAGTATATATTTTTTCATGTGTTCTGTTATGAAAGGTCTGCAAGCTCAAGATACTTCGGACCGTTTTCTTCGATAAAAAGTTTTCTTGCCTCAAGGTCGTTGCCAAGAAGGGTGTTGAACATGATGTATGTAGGTCCTTCGTCTTCGGGCATTACTTTTATAAGCTTTCTTGTCGCGGGGTCCATAGTCGTGAGCTTCATCATTTCAGGATCATTTTCGCCAAGACCCTTTGATCTCTGGACAGAATATTTGCCGTTGATTTTCGAAACGATATCGTTTTTCTCTCTGTCTGTATACGCAAACATCGTCTTATCTTTTGCCGTTATCTCATAAAGAGGAGATTCCGCGATATACACCTTGCCTTCGGCAATAAGAGAGGGGGTAAGCCTGTAGAGCATTGCAAGAATAAGCGTTCTTATCTGATATCCGTCTTCGTCGGCATCGGTACAGATTATTATTTTGTGAAAACGCAGCCCGTCCGGATTGAATTCCGCAAGCGGCTTTCCGTGAGCTGAAATCTCTATGCCGCATCCGAGCACCTTTATCAGATCTGTGATGATCTCGCTTTTCAGGATTTTTGCATAATCGGCTTTCAGACAGTTCAGAATTTTGCCTCTGACAGGCATGATAGCCTGAAATTCAGCCATTCTTGCAAGTTTTACCGAACCGAGAGCAGAGTCGCCCTCAACGATGTAAAGCTCTCTTTCTGCGGGGTTTTTCGAACGGCAGTCAACAAATTTTTCTACTCTGTTGGCTATGTCCATCTCGCTCGTAAGCTTCTTTTTGATGGAAAGCCTGTTTTTTTCGGCGTTTTCTCTGCTTCGCTTGTTGATGAGCACCTGATCGGCGATCTTATCTGCTTCCTGTTTGTTTTCAATAAAATATACTTCGAGCGAGTGCTTGAGAAATTCCGTCATGCACTCCTGAATAAACTTGTTGTTTATCGCCTTTTTCGTCTGGTTTTCATAAGAAGTGATCGTTGACTGCGAGTTTGAGATCAGAGCAAGACAGTCGGAAATATCCACGAACGTGATCTTTGACTCATTTTTAAGATATTTGTTGTTTTGCTTCAGATATGCGTCTATCGCGTGAACAAATGCGCTTTTTACTGCCTTATCCGGAGAACCGCCGTATTCAAGAAAACTTGAATTGTGATAATATTCAAGCATCTGTTTTGTGTTGGTAAAGCAGAAAACAACGTTCAGCCTGACTTTGTATTCCGGCTTGTCTTCACGGTCTCTGCCCTTGCGGTCGGCGGCAAAATTCCGGATGGACGTCATAGCGTCAACGCCGACGCACTCTTCAAGATATCCCTCTATGCCGTTTTCGTAAAGATAAGTTTCTTCTTCAAAAGAGCCTTTTTCATTCTGAAATCTGAGAATTATAGTGAGTCCCGCATTGCATACGGCCTGCTTTTTCACCGTTTCGGAAAAGTATTCGCGCGGAATGTTGATATCCGTGAAAACGTCTCTGTCCGGACGCCATTTTATTCTTGAACCCGAGGCGTGATTGCTTTCCGCTTTGCCAAGCTGCTCTTCTTTATTCTTTTTTACCGGTTTGCCTTTTTTGAACTGCAGATTATAAGAATACTCTCCGTTGTATATCTCAGCCTCCATATACTCTGATGCATACTGCGTTGCGCAAAGACCGAGTCCGTTAAGACCGAGAGAATATTCGTAGCTGCCCGACGTATCGTTGTCGTATTTTCCGCCTGCATACATTTCACAGAAAAGAAGTTCCCAGTTATATGCCTTTTCCTTCTCGTTCCAGTCAACCGGAACCCCTCTGCCGAAGTCTTTGACTTCAATGCTGCCTTCGTTGAAAACGGTGACGATGATCTTTTTGCCGTATCCTTCCTTGAATTCGTCTATGGAATTTGAAAGGATCTCGAAAAAAGCATGCTCGCAGCCTTCAAGTCCGTCAGAACCGAATATAACGGAAGGGCGCAGACGGACCCTGTCGGCACCTTTCAGAGATTTTATACTGTTGTCGTCATATGTTTTCTTCGCCAAAATCAGTTTTCCTCCATATCAAGCAGTGCGTTTGCGAACGAAACCGGAACAAACGGCTGCAAATCGTCTATTTTTTCTCCGACTCCTATAAGCTTTATGGGCACCTGCGCAATATCTCTTACCGCTATCGTAACGCCGCCTTTTGCGGTGCCGTCAAGTTTTGTTAATACAACGCCGGTAACAGACGTTGCTTCTTTGAAATCTTTTGCCTGAACGATGGCGTTTTGCCCCGTTGTTGCGTCAAGAACAAGAAGTATTTCTTTATCTGCATCGGGAAGATCTTTTGAAACGACTCTCGTTATTTTTGAAAGCTCATCCATAAGTCCCTTTTTGTTGTGAAGCCTTCCTGCCGTGTCGCAGATTACCACGTCAGCCTCTCTTGCCTTTGCGGCCTGGATAGCGTCGTATACTACCGAAGCGGGGTCGGAACCGTCTTTATGCTTTACGATATCTATATCCGCTCTTTCCGCCCAGATCTCTATCTGCTCTATGGCTGCCGCTCTGAACGTATCTGCCGCGGCGATTATAACTTTCTTTCCCTGGTGCTTCAGAAGATTTGCAAGTTTGCCTATCGTTGTCGTTTTTCCTACGCCGTTTACGCCAACAACAACTATTACCGAAGGCTTTGTGCTTATGTGAAGCTCGTTGTCTCCGGTCATCTTTTCCGCGATTATATCCCTGAGAACCGTTTTCAGCTTCTGCGAGTCTTCTATCTTCTCAAGTTTTGCCCGTTTTTTGAGCTCTTCTATTATTCCTTCGGCAGTCTCATATCCAACGTCCGAAAGCAGAAGAAGTTCGAGAAGCTCGTCAAGAAACTCTTCATCCACTTTTCTGAATGTGGCAAATATGCCGTTAAGACCGTTTTGAATGCTTTCTCTGGTTTTTGTAAGACCGGCCTTGATTTTTTCAAAAAATCCCATTATTTCCTCCTTCGGCCGCTATTCATCGTTTTCTGCGGCTTCGGTTATATCTATGGTAAGTATCTTTGAGATACCCTTTTCGCGCATCGTTACGCCGTAAAGTCTGTCTGCAGCCTCCATCGAGCCACGTCTGTGAGTGATAAGAAGGAACTGCGTTGTATCCGCAAACCCGCGAAGATACTGCGCATATCTTGTTACGTTAACGTCGTCAAGCGCCGACTCGATCTCGTCAAGAAGACAGAACGGGGACGGACGCACTTTCATAAGCGCAAAATAAAGCGCGATCGCGGTAAGAGACTGCTCGCCGCCCGAAAGCGATGACAGGTGCTTTATTACCTTTCCGGGAGGCGCAACGTAAATATCAACGCCCGAACCGAGCGGATCGTCCGGTTCCGTAAGTGTCAGCTTTGCTGTTCCGCCGCCGAAAAGCTCTCTGAATACCTGAACAAACGCTTCGTTAATCTTTTTGAATTCGGTCTCAAAAATAACCGTCATCTCTTTTACAAGCTGCTCTATTATTTTTTCAAGCGATTCTTTTGATGAAATCAGATCGTTTGTCTGCTGTTCGAGAGAGTCGTGGCGCTGTTTGACCTGCGCAAACTCTTCTATCGCTTCAACGTTCACGCTGCCAAGAGCCTTTATCTGTCCTTTAAGCTCCGAAACACGTTTGCGTGCCGAGTCGATATCATCGGGAACATTGTCTTTTGCAAACTGTTCGGCATCTGTCATGGTCATCTCATATTCATCCCAGATTTTAGATGAAACAGAGTCTATCTCGGTTTTGAGAGACGTCTTTTTGATCGTTATTCTTTCAGCCTCTCTGCCCAGACGATCCTTGTTTGCAAAGTATTTCTTTTCTTCTTCAAACAGCGAGTTCTTTTCTGCCTCAACAGCCGTTCTCTTTTCGTTTTCGGCGGCTATGGCGGCTGCCTTTTCTTCCGCTTCAAAACGCACACGGGCAAGGTCTTCCGTTTTTTCAAGAGCTGTTTTTCTGAATTTTTCGATATCCGAAAGAATCGAGTCGATGTCGTTTTTCAGCTTGGCGGCAAGAGCCTCGCCTTCTTTTCTGCGCTCTTCAAGACGTTTTATGATATCTGCGATATTTTCGATATCCTTCATCTTTTCAAGCTTTTGCATGTCTTTTTCATGAAGACGCGAAGAGATCTCTTCCTGAATCTTTGCAAGGGCTTCATGCTTTTCATCAAGGTCGGATATCTCTTTTTGCTTTTCGTCGATAAGCAAAAGCTTTGTTTCAAGCTCTGCCTTTATCTCTTCAAGTTCGGCAATGGTACTTTCTTTTTCGGCGGTATTTCCGGATATGCTGTTTTCAAACGTTCTTATCTGTTCGGAAATATTGAAAATATACTGCTCGGAATGCTCGACCTCTGCTTTTATCCTTATATGCTCGTCACTTACAGCCTGATTTTCCGCAACCAGTCCGTCAAGGGCAGCCTGTGCCGAAGCAAGGTCGGAAGTTATGGCTTTGAGCTTCTGCTCTTTTTCCTTCAGCTGCTCTTCAAGCCCTGCTATCTCTGTTTCAAGCTTTTTTATCTCGTTTGTTCTGCTTAAAATGCCCGTGTTTTTACCGACGGAACCGCCGGTGAGCGAACCGCCCGGGTTCACTACCTGTCCGTCAAGCGTTACTACCTTGAATGAGTATTTGTTTGCTCTGGCGATATCCGTGGCGTCGTCGATCGTTTCAACTATAACCGTTCTGCCAAGCAGCTGCTCTATAATACCTTTGTATTTTTCTCCGTATTCTATCAGATCCGAGGCGATCCCTCTGTATCCCCGCGCGCCGCGAAGACTTGAAGGGTCGAGCTTTCTTCCAGTTATCGTGGAAAGCGGCAGAAACGTTGCTCTGCCGAGGTTCTTTGATTTAAGATAGTAAATGCAGTCTTTTGCGGAGCGCTCATTTTCGGTTATGATATTCTGTATCGCCGCGCCGAGAGCGATTTCGGTCGCCGTTGCGTATTCCGGATCAACCTTTATTACCGAAGCGACCGTTCCGTGTACGCCTGAAAGAACGCCGCGTGACGCCTCGTTCATAACGCTTTTTACGCTTCCCGAAAAGCCCTCGTAATGCTTTTCCATGTCTTCAAACATGGCTTTTCTGCTTTTCTTTTCCGAAACGCCGAATTTAAGAGTATTATATTCGCTGTTTACCGTCTCAAGCTTCTTCTTGGCCCCTGCGACCTTCATGGAATATCCGTTGAAGATATTCTTATTGTCTTCAAGCGTTTTTTCAAGCTCTTCAAGCCTCTGTCTGCCTGATTCTTTACCTTTTTTAAGGGACTCAAGACGCTCTTTGGCATCGTCAAGCTCTTTTTGCAGACTTTCGTTAGAGTCGCTCAGAGATTGCGCTTTTTCGGAGGCTCTCGCTTCGCTTACGCGAAGAGACGTTATCTCAGAAGATAAAGCGGCGTATTCACCGTTGAGCCTGCCGGAATTTTCGGCATAGTTTTTGTCGTCACCAAGCCTTGTTTCTCTTTCCTCGCATATATCCGAGATCTCTTCGTCGATTTTCTCCGTCTCTTTTTTCAGCTCTTCTGCCTTGGCTGACTGATCCTCTACCTCTTTTATTATTTCTTCGTCCGAACGACCCGCGTTCAGGATTTCTGCATTGATTCTTTCAATATCTTTCTGAGAGTGCTCTATATCGTTGTTTATAAGAAGGATCTCGGAATTTTTTTGCTGAACAAGCTCGTCGAACTGTTTGCTTTCGGTTCGCATCTGTTCTATTTTTGCGGTGAGCATTGCGATATCGTCGGCAAGCTGCTCCATCTTATTTTCGCATCTGAGAATCTCTGCGTCGTTTTTTTCGGTCGATTCATTGAGCGCGGCTTCCGTTTTTTCTATTTCCGCAAGCTCCTGTGTGAAACGGGCAAGATCGGAAAGCCAAAGCGATATTTCGAGCTTTTTCTTTTCGTCAAAAAGCTCGATATATTTTCTTGCTTTTTTTGCCTGCTGTTCAAGGGGTCCGAGTCTGTCGGAAAGTTCGGCGATAATATCCGAAAGACGCACGATATTATCCTGCGTTGCGGCAAGCTTTCGCTCGCTTTCCTCTTTCTTGAATCTGTATTTCGCTATGCCCGCCGCTTCTTCGAAAACGGTCCTTCTGTCAGTGCTTTTTGCAGAAATTATTTCCGTTACCGAGCCCTGACCGATTATTGAATAGCCTGTTCTTCCCAGACCTGTGTCGCGAAAAAGATCATGTATGTCTTTCAGACGGACGTTTTGCCTGTTTATAAAATATTCGCTTTCACCCGAACGGTAATATCTTCTTGAAATCACAACTTCGGAATAAGCTTCCGGCAGCGCGCCGTCGCTGTTGTCGAGCGTAAGCGATACTTCCGCAAAGCCGAGAGGACGGCGTGACTGAGTGCCGTCGAATATTACGTCTTCCATTTTAACGCCGCGAAGAGTTCTCGACGACGTTTCGCCCATGACCCAGCGTATCGCATCTGCAATATTGCTCTTACCGCTTCCGTTCGGACCGACGATCGCCGTTATACCCGAACTGAAATTGATGAGCGTTTTATCGGGAAACGACTTGAATCCCGTAAGCTCAAGGCTTTTTAACTGCATACTGTCTCCTGTTGAAATGCAACATTTTATCAGTATAATTATAGCACATTTCAGCAGAAATTTCAACCGCATAATGATAAAATTCCCGTGAAATTTAAGATTCTGATAAAAAAAACGGCTTTTCAGTGCGCAAAACGGAACTATTATGCGCAATTGTCGTCTAAAAAGACAAACACATGTGGATATATGATTTTATGGAGGCATAAAAATGAGCGGAAAACTGAAATATATCTGTATTCTTCTTGTTGTGTCGATCCTTTTCGGCATACTTTCGGTGGGCTGCAGCGCCGATGTAAGCAGTCTGCATATTCTTACGGATAAAATCGGAACTCCCGGCAGCGAATCTGCCGAAACAACGAATGAACAGACCGGTAAACAGAATACCGACGATAAAGCCGACAGCGGTAAAAAAACGGACAGCGACGGCGCGGAGGACAAAGCCGAAGAACAGGCTCATACGGTTGTTGCTGTTGAAAGAAATCTTGATACTTTTGAGAGCGAAAGCGAGCTTCTTGATTATATAAACGAGCATTTTTCAAACGATATGATCATCTGCTATGACGATTATGCCATGGAGACGGAGACTGCAGATATAATGCCGGAGGCCGAGATGCCCGCGGCAACAAATTCCGGCGGAGCGGATGTTAAAGCCGAGTCGGGCAGAGACGTATCGTCAACAAATCTTGTTGATGAAAACGTCGACGAAGGTGACTGTCTGAAAACGGACGGCGACTATATTTATATTATCAGAGATAACGAACTGATAACGGTTTCCGCAAAAGGAAAGGAAACTGACGTCCTTTCATACTACAAGCTTTTCGCAGCAGGCGAAGGCAACGTTTCGGAAATGTATATAAAGGGAGATAAAGCGATCGTTATAGCCAACGTAACGTTTTACGATACGCCCGAATTCGTTCCCGATACGTCGTTCGGCAAACCAGTAGAGGATAGCGAAGACATATATGCGCCCGAGGAGTATTACTATTACGATTATTACGGATATAATAATGCGAAAACGTATTCCGCACTTTACGTTATAGATATTTCTGACCGTGAAAAGCCGAAAGAGGAATCGCACTTTTTTGTTGAGGGATACCTTGTAGCATCGCGCGAAACGAACGGACGCGTCTATCTTGTTGCAAATAAAAACATTAATTATTATTGGGGAGGCCCCGTTACGGCGGCATCTGTCCTTCCCGGAATCTACGATACAAAAAGCGGATACAGAACAGTTGTGGTGACAAACGTTGCACGTCCCGCATTTGAAACGGTATATCCGAATATGATGACCGTTGCATCGATCGACTTCCGAAATATAGAAAACTCGGATACCGTGACCGTTCTCGGTTCCGGTACGGATATTTATATGACTGCCGAAAGTCTTTATCTTTTCTGCAATACCGGCAGCGACACGTGTGTTGCAAAATATTCGGTAGGTGATACTCTGTCTTACGTGGCGTCGGTTAAAGTGCCCGGATATACCGCTACCGATTATTCCTACAATGAATATAACGGCAAATTCCGCATCGCAACAACGGTTTACGGCAAAGACGGCACCGAAAACAACGTATACGTTTACAATGAAAAACTCGAAAAAACGGGTGAGCTTACCGGACTTGCCTTGAAGGAAAAAATCTATTCCGTCAGATTTACCGGCGACGTGGCATATCTCGTTACGTTCAGACAGGTCGATCCGCTTTTCGTTATCGATATGAGCGGCGACGATCCGAAGGTGATGGGCGAGTTGAAAGTTCCCGGATTTTCCACTTATCTGCATCCTGTAGGTGACGGACTACTTCTCGGTATCGGTAAAGAAACAAAGGACAACGAGTGGACCGATTATTACGGAAATAAATATACATCAACCTATACAGACGGCATAAAAATATCGCTTTTCGATGTCTCCGATCCCTTTAATCCGACAGAAAAAGACGTTGAAAACTATATCGGAGGCGAATATGCAAGCACCGAAGCATGGTCAAACCACAGAGCGTTTGTTTATTCTGCCGCAAAGAACACGGGTTATTTTGACATAAACGCAAACGACGGCAACGGATTTGTCTGCGTAAGCATAGAAAACGGAAAGCTGATATGCAGAACCGTATATCCGTCGGCGCATTACTCATATTATTCGGGTAATTCACGGGTATGCTACGTTGACGACGTGATCTATTTCTATCAGTATAACCGCATAAGCGTTTTTGACAGAAATACCCTTGAAGAGATCGCAACTGTGACTGTAAAATAAAACCCCACCATAAAACTATTCGAAATTGCCGTGAATAACGGCAATTTTTCGGTTGACAAAAGGCGTGGGCTTATGTTATAATATATCATAAGAAAACTATAAACTCATTTATGATATATTATGAAAAAATCCTTATCGGTAATCCTGATTATTGCGTTTCTTTTCGTAATGTTTCCGGCTGCGCTGTTTGCAGATGAAACCGAAGAGGAACCCGCAAAAGAAAACTTTGACGTTAATGCCCCGTTTGCTGCAGTAGTTAATGCGGACACGGGGACGGAGCTCTTTACAAAAAACGCGGATACTCCGTTTTTCTGCGCCTTTTTGCCAAGGATAATGACCTGTATCATGCTCGTTGAGAGCGGTCTTGATCTTTCTACAGAAATATCGCTTACATCCGAGATGATGTCTGTATCTCACGATAAAAGCTCGGCGAATCTCGTTGCGGGAAACAAGATCTCGCTTTACGATCTTATGAAGTGCATACTTGTGGCAAATTCGCAGGAAGCATGTATTGCCGTTGCGGTTACTTTGGCGGGCAGCGTTTCAGACTTTATAGTTAAAATGAATCTTCGCGCAAGGGAGCTTGGAGCGGAAAGCACCGCTTTTACAAACGTAACCGGACAGTATTCTTCCACTACAAAACAAACCACCACGGCGTACGACGTGATAAAAATCTGCTCGCATGCTCTGACGCTTGAATATATTGAAGATCTTTCGAATTACAGATATCTGGAAATAACCGTCAATAATGCCAAAAGAAGCATATATACCCATAATTCCATCATTGACAGAAACAGTGCTTATTACAACAAAAAGGCGTCCGGACTTGCCATTTCGGGAAACAACACCACCGGCTACGCGCTCGTCTCTGTCGCGGTCGATAAAGCGATGCGTATCGTATGTTTTGCTCTTTGCTATACAAGCGCCGCAGAGCTTTATGCCGATATGACGGAAATGATCAATTTTTCTCTCACTGAATATTCATACAGAACGCTTATTCAGAAACATGCGCCTGTTGTTGAAATACCCGTGGTCTTCGGCAAGGAGCGCGACACCGTAACGCTTGTTTCCAATGCGACAATAAGCGCGTCTCTTCCGTCTTCGGTGCCTGACAGCGATATCGTTGTTGAAAAAAACATACCCGAAAAGGTCGAAGCGCCGATAGCCAAAGGAACTGTCCTTGGCAGCGTAACATATTCTTATGAAGGAAGGATCTACGGCTCAGCGGATCTGATCGCACAGAGCGATATTTCGCTTGACGTGATAGAATCATATTCAACTGCGATCAATGAATTCTTCTCGAATAAATATATCTGGGCTGCAATAATAACCGTTATTACCGTGGTGATCTTCTACTCTACCGTGCTTTACATCAAAAACAGAAAGAAAATGAGACGCGAAGAAAGCAGCAAACGAGACAGGATAACAAAAATGCCCAGATAGTAAAAAATGCCGATAAAAAAGACTGTATTAAAATACTGAAAGTATTTCGATACAGTCTTTTCATTATACTCTTTTTCGGGTATCAGGTATTTTCCTTCGTGTGATTTTCGGCAGTTGCCCGTTGCCCGGCGTTTACCTCTCAGCTCTGCTTTCTGAAATATTCCACAATGCCCTGAACGATGGCATCTGCGGCTTTTTCCATATTATCGCTGTCAGTAAACCATTCATAGTCGTAGATATTGCTGAGAAATGCCGTTTCAAACAGGATAGACGGGAAGTCGGGGAACATTGAAACCTTGTAGTAGCCTATCTTATATGAGTTTTTCTTGAGTCCCGTTGCTTCCGTGAATTCGTCAAGCATTACTTTTGAAAGAAGCTTTGAACTTGAATAGGAATAGTATGTTACCGTTCCGCTCGTATTCAGCGGATTTGCGGTTTCACCGACGTAATTGAAGTGAATTGATACGTTAATATCCGGCTTCCATGCGCGGTATTCGAGAATAAGCGGATCAAGGTCTTTTTCAAGCTCTCTGTGATGCGTAAGATAAACTGTTGCACCCAGATTTATAAGCCTTGATTCAACAAGCCTTGAAAGCTCATAGTTCCAGTCAGCCTCAGTCCATTTTATTCTGCCCCACGGACCGAGCGCGCCTCCGTTGAGGCTGTGACCGGGGTCAAGAGAAATTCTTATACCGTAAAGAGGATAATTATTGCTGTCGTAAAGCGAAGCCGGATTTTTGAATGCAATTATCAGAGCGCCGTTTTCAAAATAAGCCGTGTAACCGAAAATATAAAGCTCTTTTTTGTATGTGAGCGTTATTCTGGCAGTCGTTGAATCAACTCTCGATACCGAAACACCGCTGAAGAGCGGGTTTTCGGGAAGTGTGAATTCGGCGGGAAGCGCAGAAAGGTTATAAAGCGTGATATCCGCCTTTGTGTCGCTCATCCATATGGTATTCATGGTCTTTGCATCGGTCGGAATCACGATATTTGTATATTTTCCGTCCGAGCTCTGCGTAACGGTGATCCTGCCTGTTGCGGAATACGGGATCGACATGTTTTCCACACGCTTTACGTTGTCCGTGACCGTGTAGTATCCACTGCCAAGCAGAACGTTGCCGTTATATTTCGAAACGACCGTATCGAGGGCGCCGATCGTTGCGTAAAGATATTCTTCTCCGGTAACTTTGAGGTCGGGTTTCAGCTGCGCAGGGAAATCGCCTGTAAACTCAACGACATAATCTTCCGGATTGTTTATTACTTCAATCGTATTGTTTCCGCGATAGCGGACAGTGTCGTAACCGTTTTTCTCGATAACGAATTCGGGCGTTCCAAGCACGGCGTTTCCCTGTATATCGGGCAGTACGAACGAGCCTTCATACCACGCGCGCCTGAACGATCCGTCAGTTGAATCCTTATCGGTCGTGGAAAGATCTACGGTGTAGTCACCGATAATTACATATACCTTTGACCCGGCGGTAGCAGTGCATGAGAAATTGATCTTAGTGCCCGATTTTTCTGCTCTGTCGTATTTCGGGGCACACGAGCCTGAAACAAATCCGAATGAGGACATCGTTTTCGGCTCTGAATATGCGCCGCTTTTTTTGATGATATAATCTACGGTTTCACCCTTGTGCTCTATTTTATAATGATTTTCGCCTGTTTTGGGAACGGAAACCATATGCGTGAAATATCCCTTGGGTGAGCGCGTAGTCACTTCTTCTCCGTCTATGTAAAGCGGATAATTCGGATCGGAAACACCTATAATGAACGTTTTTGAGGTTGAGTTTTCAACAGAAAGGGAGGAATATGACAAAACAAGCTTGTCTGTTGCCGCTTCCACGCCGGTCGTTCCGCTCTTGAAATATGTTTTTGAAGTGTCTCGGATTCCGGCAACGTTTTTCGCAACGTCCTTGTATGAAAACATAACTACGCCTGCAACGCTGTCTTTTGTCTTAAGATAGTTGAGCTGATTCTGTATTTCGGACGGTGACTTGTATGCCGCAACGGATGCTCCCTTATAGGCTGCAATGCCGATATACAGCTTTACCTTCGTTTTTGATACAAGATCGTTCCACCAGTCTGTTATCGGTTTGAACGGAGCTGTTGAATGATCGATCTCCCAGTAAATCTGAGGACAGATATAGTCTATCCATTCGTTTACTACCCATTTTCTCGTATCTGCATAAACCTGATAATACGATTCCGATGAGCTCTTGATATTCGTGCCCAGACTGTTGTTTGCTTTGAGCGCCCACACTCCGCTCGGGCTTATTCCGAATGCGACGGACTGCTTTGCCGCCTTTACCGCGGCTGCTGTCTGCGAGACAAGAGCGTCGTTGTTCGACCTGCGCCAATCTGCAAGCGACTGTCCTTCGGCTTTGTATTTTTCATACTCTGCGCTGTCGGCAAATTTCGAAGCATCGTTATAAGGATAGAAATAGTCGTCAAAATGTATGCCGTCTACGTTGTAGTTGTTTACTATTTCAAGAATTCCGTCAATTATCAGCTTGCGCACTTCGGGAAGACCGGGATTATAGTATGCCGCTCCGTCGCTGTGTTTTACTACCCACTCCGGGTGATTTCTCGCGGGATTGGACTCTGCAAGGTCTGAGATATTGTGACCTCCGTTTCCGCTTTGCGTAATCCTGTACGGGTTTACCCATGCGTGAAGCTCTATGCCTTTTGAATGAGCTGCTGTAATAAAATATTCAAGGCAGTCAATCGGGAGCGGATCTCCCTGTTTTTCAACAACGCAGTCTGAAGAGGGGAAAAGCGATGAGTAATAGATAGCGTCGCTCTTCGGGCGGACCTGAAGGAATATGGCGTTGTAACCCCAGTCATATGCATTGTTTACTATGGTATCTATCTCCGCCTTCAGCTCTGCTGCGGAAAGCCCCTTTTTAGACGGAAAATCAATGTTTGAAACAGTTGCCACCCAAAGTCCTTTCAGACCGTCCGATGCCGCGCCTATGGTGATGTCTCCGGTAATATTCGGTTCAGGCTCGGGCTGTTTTTCAACGGTGGCGGAAAAATCTGCCGTAAAGCCGCCGTCCTCTGTTTTTACCGTGATTACTGCGGTGCCTTCCGCAAGTGCTGTTATCCTGCCGATATTATCAACAGAGATGACCGAGGGTGCGGAGGAAGTGAACGTGACGTTTTTATTCGCCGCAGAAGAAGGAAGGACAGACCATGAAAGCGTAAGCGAGTCTCCTATCTTTGCAAACGTATAGCTGTTTGATGCGAAAGAAACTCCTGAAACGGGCACGTTTTGCGGAATATCAACTTTTACCTGCAATTCGGCGGTGATTCCGCTCGAAGAAACAGCCGTTATTTTTGCGGTTCCGTTTGCTACTGCCGTTATTTTGCCGTTTTGGTCGACCGTTGCCACATTTGAGTCGCTCGATACGAATACGATCGATTTTTCGGTGGTGTTTTTCGGAGAAAGCGAATATGAAACGGTGAACGTTTCGCCCTTTTCGTCAAAATCTACGGAAGATTGAGCCAAGGTGATCTTTTCAAGAGGGATGACCGCATCAACCTTGAACTTGCATATCGCCTGCTTTTTGTGGTTGTCGGCTACGGCGTATACGGTCGCTTCACCGTTGCCTACGGGCGTGATTATACCTGTCCCGCCGTCAACGGTAATTGTAACTACGGAACGGTCGGAAGTTATCCATTCAAGACCGCGTTCCGTTGTGTTTTCGGGCTCCCAGACGGGGGTGAGGCGGATATTCTCGTCAAGAGTGGTGAACGTATACTCGGAAATATCAAAGTTTACGTCCGTCATGGGCACGTTTACGTCAACGTTGACGTTTACTGCGCAATAAGCCGTAAAATCGCCCTTGACGGTCCTTGCGGTAATGATTGCAGAACCGTTGGAGACCGAAATTACGGTTCCGTTGCTGTCAACGGTCGCTACGGAAGGGTTCGAAGACGACCATAAAACTTCAGGTTCTGTCGCATTTGCAGGGAGGACCTCGCAGTTCAGCATATATATTTCACCGAAATAGGTGAATTCGTGTTCGCTGCCGGAAAGAGAAATACCCGTAACGTCAACGTATGTCGTTACGGTTATTTTGCAGTCTGCAAACGCAGTCCCGTCTTCCGAGCGCGCATAGATATGCGCTTCGCCGTCGTTGACCGCGGTTACAATTCCGTATTGAGTTACTGCCGCTACCTTTTCATCCGATGATGACCACAGAAGCTTTCTGTTCGTTGCATCGTCGGGCTTAATTACCGCGGCAAGCTGAAAGGTTTGTCCTGTTTCGGAAAACATATGTTCGGTAGTTAAAAACGAAACGGATGTTACCGGAACGGATTTTTCAAAAAGAGAGCACGAAGCCACCGTGAGAATTACAAGCAGCGCCGTCAAAAAAAGCAGGGTCAGACTTTTTTTGTTCATGTGTTTTCTCCGTTATTTGTTGTGTGTTGTGTTCAGTTTTTCTTTCTTATAAGTATTATCGGTGTGCACTGGTCGTCCTGTCCGGCAGGGTTGTCTCTTACGATATCTTCAAGAACGGGTACGGCGATATCGAGAGCGTCACATTTGCCGAGAAGCTTAACGGAAATATCGCATGCATCCACTATCATGCATTTGATTCCGAGCTTTTCGTATATCTCATTGCATACGCCTGACGGATTCTCCGGGTTGAGTATGCCGTAGTTGACGTATTCCTTATATGAAATATCATAATCGATAAGTCCGTCTATGCCGTCAACTTCGTGACCGCAGACCTTATAAAAAACGCCTTTGATCCCGAACAGCTTCGTAACTGCCGAGCAGAACGTTGCCAGAAGAACTCTCGGCAGACCGCAGAGCATAATTATGAGCTGCATTTTATGCGGTGTTCCGGCGCCGGGTCCTGCGGGTGTGACGTGAACGAATTTGCAAAGCAGCTTCGCCCAGAATCCGGGATGGATATCCTTGCGGTATACGATACGTTTCTGACACAGTGCGATTATCTTTTCGCTTATGGAAATAAAATCTCCTTCTTTTATATGCGGAAGGGCATATTCCTTTATTACTTCGATATAATCGTCACCGATATTTACAAAGCGCGTTTTTATCGCATAACGCTCATATTCGGTATCCCCGACTTTTCTTACTATCTGTTTGTTTTCGTTCGGTCTGAGCTGTGATTCGGTGATCTCTGTATTGATGTCGGAATTATCTGTCATTTCAGACGATCCTTTCGGGTAGTTTTTCTCCGCCTAAAAGGTGGAAGTGTATATGCTTTACGGACTGTGCGCCGTCTTCGCCGCAGTTGTTTATTATTCTGTATCCGTTTTCAAGTCCGAGAGAACGTGCGGTTTTCTTTATTGCTATAAATATATCGGCTATTATCCCGGCGTTTTCCTCTGTAATATCGTCTGCGGAAGAGAGGATATGGTCTTTCGGTATAAAAACGACGTGGATGGGCGCCTGGGGCGCGATATCTTTAAAAGCAACAACATTGTCGTCCTCATAAACCTTTGAAGAGGGGATCTCTCCCGCGGCGATTTTGCAGAAAATGCAGTCGTCTTTTTTCATTTCAGTTCCTTCCTTTCGGTTTCGGGCTGTCATTGTCCGGACAGACAGGCCTTTCGGCCTGTTTTGTCCGATTATATATTATTTTAACGAACCAATCGCTTCGCAAAGCGCTTCTTCGGTTTTTGAAGCGTCTTTACCGCCTGCGGTAGCGCTGTCGGGTCTTCCGCCGCCTCCTCCTCCGCAGATGAGCGCGGCTTTCTTTACGATATTGCCTGCGTGTGCTCCGTTTTTAACGGCGTTTTTACCGCATGCGCATGCAAAGCTTACTTTGCCGCTTTCACTGTCTTTCGAAGCAAGGATTATAACGGCGTTTTCGTCTTTGTCCTTTACCTTGTCGCACATTTCACGAAGGATATCTGCTTTTGCGTCGATGATACCCGAAACGAGTGTGAATTTATCTGTTTTTTCAGCTTTTGCAAGAAGTTCGTCGAGCGAAGCGAGGGCGATAGCTGAGTTGAGTTCCGCGATCTGTTTTTCCGCAGCCTTAAGCTCTGCAGCAGCCTGCTCTGCCTTGGCGGCAATATCGTTCACGTTGCATTTGAATACCTGAGCGGTCTTGGCGATCAGAGCGTTTTTCTCGTCTATATAGTCAAGAACGTTTGCGCCTGTTATGGCTTCTATCCTTCTTACGCCCGCAGATATGCCCTGTTCGGCAAGGATCTTGAAGCAGCCGATCATTCCGGTATTGTCAACGTGCGTTCCGCCGCAAAGCTCCGTGGAAACATCACCCATTTTGACAACACGGACTTTTTCACCGTATTTCTCGCCGAAAAGCGCGATCGCTCCGGTCTTTTTCGCTTCTTCAAGGGACATTTCGGTTTTAGTAACCGGAATAGCTTCTAAGATATGAGCGTTGACTGTTTTTTCCACTTTGCTTATCTGTTCGGGAGTCATCGCTTCGAAATGCGAAAAGTCAAAACGGGCGCGTTTTGCATCTACGTATGAACCTGCCTGGGCCACGTGAGTGCCGAGGACTTCTCTCAGCGCGGACTGCAGCAGATGAACTGAGCTGTGATTTCTCATGATGCTCTCTCTGTTTTCTCTGTCTACCTCAGCCTGAACACAGTCTCCTACCGTCAGCTCTCCCTCTTCGATGTGACCGTAGTGAACGAATATTCCGTTGACGCGCTTAACATCGTTTATCTTTATTACCGCGTCATCTTTTGTGAGATATCCTTTGTCGCCCACCTGTCCGCCGCTTTCGCCGTAGAACGGTGTTTTGTCAAGAACTATCTGCACTTCCGCACCTGTAAACGCTTCGGATACGCGTTCACTGTTTATCACAAGAGCAAGAACTTCGGCGTCGCCTTCAAGCGCGTCATAACCGGTAAACACTGTTTTTGCTACGCCTTCAAGCGTTTCGTCGCCTTTCCATGCCGTGTCGTTTCCTCTTGCGGCTCTCGCCTTCTCCTTCTGTTCTTTCATAAGGGCGTTATAACCGTCTTCGTCAACGGTCATGCCTTTTTCTTCAAGGATCTCAAGAGTTAGATCAAGCGGGAAACCGAAAGTATCGTAAAGTCTGAAAGCGTCTTCTCCGGAAAGAACGGTCTTTCCTTCGGCGGTGAGCTTATCGGTAAGGTCAGAAAGAAGAACGAGACCTCTGTCGATGGTCTGGTTAAACGAGTTTTCTTCGTTTTCGATTACTTTCTTTATATAATCTGCTTTTTCTACAAGATCGGGATACGCGTTGCCGCTTTCACGTATTACAACGTCTACAAGCTCACAGAGGAAATGGCTGTCTTTTATGCCGAGAAGCTTTCCGTGACGCGCTGCCCTGCGAAGAAGTCTGCGAAGAACGTATCCTCTGCCTTCGTTTGATGGCAGAACGCCGTCGCAAACCATAAACGTTGTGCTTCTTATGTGGTCGGTAACTACTCTCAGCGAAACGTCCGCTTCGGGAGATTCGCCGTATTTTTTAGCCGACATTTCAGAAAGACGTTCGGTGATGTTTTTGATCGTGTCAACGTCAAAAAGCGAGTCAACGCCCTGCATGATGCATGCGAGACGCTCAAGTCCCATACCGGTATCTATGTTCTTTTTCTCAAGAAGGGAATAGTTGCCGTTACCGTCGTTGTTGAACTGTGTGAAGACGAGATTCCAGAACTCAACGTATCTGTCGCAGTCGCAGCCAACCTTACAGTCCGGCTTGCCGCATCCTTTTTCGGGACCGCGGTCAAAATATATCTCGCTGCAGGGTCCGCAGGGACCGGAGCCGTGTTCCCAGAAATTGTCTTCTTTTCCCAGACGGGAAACGTGAGAAGGATCAACGCCTACTTCTTTTGTCCATATATCGTAAGCCTCATCGTCATCCTGATATACGGTGACGTAAAGCTTTTCTTCGGGCAGTTTCATTACCTGTGTAACAAATTCCCATGCCCAAGCCGTCGCTTCATGCTTGAAATAGTCTCCGAACGAGAAGTTGCCGAGCATTTCAAAAAACGTTCCGTGGCGCGACGTCTTTCCTACGCGCTCTATATCGGGCGTTCTTATGCATTTCTGGCAGGTCGTTACACGTTTTCTCGGCGGGGTCTGCTGTCCGGTGAAAAACGGTTTTAAGGGCGTCATGCCCGCATTGATGAGAAGAATGCTTTTGTCGTTCTGAGGTACGAGCGGAAAAGATTCCATTCTCAGATGTCCTTTGGACTCAAAAAAACTGAGATATTTTTCACGTATCTCATTAAGACCCATGAATTCCATGATATTGATTACCCCTTGATAATATTGAAATTTTATTTTTAGCTTAATTAAAAATAGTTTTGTATACTCCGCAGAAACGCGGATCCATACTGTTTTTCAGCTTCAATACGGCTTTCGAGGCATCCCGGCTGTTTTCGAATATACCAAAAACGGCAGGTCCGCTGCCCGACATCTCCGCGGCAAGAGCGCCGAGAGAAAGAAGCAGTTCTTTTATTGCGGAAATCTTTTTCGATTTTCTTTCCGAAACGGCGGTGAGCATGTTTGAAACATGTTTCCATCTCTCTTTTCCCGCAAGGAACGCCCCCGTGGAAGGTTTCGGCAAAGAAGCTTTGTTATTGTAAAAAAGTTCGTCGAATTCTCTGTAAATATCACCTGAAAAGATGGTTTCTTCAGGAACGATCAAAGCGATGAAAAAATCTCCGGCAGAAAAAGGCCCTGAAACGATCTCACCGATCCCTTCCGTCTTCATGCATCCGCCCCTGATGAAAAACGGCACGTCCGCCCCCAGCCTTGCGCCGAGTGCTTCAAGCGTATGTGCGTCTGCATTTATTCCGAAATAATCATTGAGCGCTTTCAGCGTTTCGGCACAGTCCGAGCTGCCTCCGCCCAGACCCGCGCCTACGGGAATGTCTTTTTCTATGAATATCTCAACATTCTTTCCGCAGATGCCGAACTCTTTGAAAAAAAGGTCGCATGCGCGAAAACATATATTCTTTTCGTCTGTAGGCAGTGCTTTATCGGACGATGAGACAGTTATCGAGTTTTCTGCGTCATTTCTTTCTGAAAAACGGAAAGTCAGAGTGTCGCAAAGCGATACCGTCTGCATGACGGATTCTATACTGTGATATCCGTCGTCTCTTTTGCCTGTGATATCGAGCGTGAGGTTGATTTTGGCATATGCTGTGTATGTCATGTTTACCTCTTTAAATATTTTTCAAGCCGCTCCACGGCTTTTTTAAGGTGGTCAAGCGAGTATGCATAAGAGATGCGGATGAATCCTTCACCGCTTTCTCCGAATGCGCTGCCCGGCACAACGGCGACATGCGCCTTTTCGAGAAAATCGTTGCAGAAGTCTTCTGAATTTGCCGCGAACCCCGATATATTCGGAAAAACGTAAAAGGCGCCTTTCGGTTCAAAGCAGGGAACGGAGAGCGACTGAAACGCATCGAGAAGAAAACGTCTTCTCATGTTGTAGTTTTGCCGCATATACTCGATGTCATCGTCTCCGTTTTTCAGAGCTTCTATGGCTGCATACTGCGAAACTGTCGGAGTGCACATGATTCCGTACTGATGTATCTTCAGCGCCGCTTTCATTATTTCTTTCGGACCGCATGCAAAGCCTATTCTCCAGCCCGTCATTGCGTACGTTTTGGAAAAACCGTTAACAACAACGGTCCTTTCTTTCATTCCCTCCGTCTGTGCAAACGAAAAAGCCGGAGAACCTGAATAGTTCAGCTCTATGTATATCTCATCGGAAAGAACGAGTACGTCCGTCCCTTTGAGTACCGCGGCTATTTTTTCACAGTCTTCTTTAAGCATCAGCGCGCCGGTGGGATTATTCGGATATGGCATTATCAGAAGCTTTGTTTTTTCTGTAATAGCGTTTTTCACGGTTTCCGGCATAAGCTTGAACCCGTCTTTTTCATATGTGGGCAGAATAACGGGTTTGCCGCCCGCAAGCTCGGTTAGAGGGGCGTAGCATACAAAACTCGGCTCAGGGATGAGAACTTCGTCTCCGAAAGAAACGACCGAACGTATGATATTGTCTATTGCCTCGCTTCCTCCCACGGTCACCGTGATTTCCGACACCGGGTCGTAGTCAAGCGCAAATCTGCGATTCATATATGCGGCTATTTCTTCTCTGAGCGGCATAAGACCGGCATTCGACGTATATCGGGTCTGTCCTTTCGAAAGTGCGTCTATTGCCGCCTGACGTATGTGCCACGGAGTTTTGAAGTCAGGCTCGCCGACACCGAGAGCTATTACGTCGGGAATCCTCTCGGCAACGTCAAAAAATTTCCTTATGCCCGAAGGCTTCAGATTTCTTGCCGTATCTGTAAGAAGTTTTTCATATTCCATATCCGGTCAAAACTCCGTCATTACTCTCGTGTCTTTTTCTCTCTCGTCAAATATAACGCCTTTATCTTTATATTTATTGAGCACAAAATGCGTGGCAGTTCCGGTAACACCGTCGATCACCGCGAGTTTTTCAACAACAAACAGCGCTACCTCTCTCATGCTTTTTCCTTCAATCATAACAGCGAGGTCGAAGCCGCCGGACATAAGAAAAACGGAAACCACTTCGTCAAATGCGCATATGCTTCTCGCAACGCTGTCAAATCCTTCGCCTTTTTCGGGCTGGACCTTTATTTCTATCATCGCCGAAACGTAATCTCTGGCAGTTTTATCCCAGTTGATGAGCGCCTTGTAGCCGAGGATCGTTCCGTCGTCTATACACGAAGCGATAACGTCTGCTACCTGCTGCTCGGTAACGTCAAGAGCGTCGGCAATGTTTTTTGCGGAAAATCTGCAGTCTGTTTCAAGAAAACGAAGGACTTTTTCTTTCAGATTAATCATTTCACTCAGTTCCTTTCGGAAAATGCTGTTTGAGTATCATATTTTATGAAAAACGGGCGTCTGTTTTTCAAAAGTGGCTATCTCGGCAAAACCCGCCTGCTTTATCATTTCGTAAGCTTCAGATATACCGAGCCCGACTCTTTCTGCCCGGTGCGCGTCGCTGCCCACGGTAATTATCTTTCCTCCGAGACTTCTGAACATCTTTGCATATTTCAGTCCCGGGACAAAATCTGCAAATTTATCGTTAAGCGCGCTCGTGTTTATTTCAAGACCGATATCCTTTTTTGCGCACAGCTCCAGAACTGCGTATATCTGTTCGTCAAAAGCCGAAAGGTCAACGGTAAGTCCCGCACGGTATATATATCTGACGGGGTAGTAAAGATGTGTCAGAGAAGAAAACCCTCCGAAAAGCACCGTTTCATAAAGCTGGTCGAAATATTGAGAAAAAAGCGCAGGAATATCCTTGTTTTTATAGTCGATATAGTAAAAATCAAGTTCGTTTACAACGTTGTGAAGCGAGCCGAGGATAAAATCCCATTTATACGCCGCCGTCATCTTTGCGGCATATTCTGCGCCCTGTGTCGCCTGACCGAGCTCAAGCCCGATATTGATTTTTACGGGCGACGTTTCTCTCAGCTTTTCAAATGTTTTTGTATAGTTCACAACGTCAAGATCCGGCCACGGTTCTTCGTCGGGAGGGAGCGCGGCATTGTTATTGCATTCGCAATGCTCTGTAACCGTGATTTCAGAAAGACCGGCTGCCGCCGCCGCTTTTATCGCCTCTTCGGGCATCTGTTTGCCGTCGGCTGAAAAAACGGTGTGAATGTGACTGTCTGCCTTAAACATGTTTGATTGCGTTGAGAAGCTCTGTGGTCATATCGCAGTTTTCCCACTTTACGCCGAGATCTTCGCGGCCGAAATGACCGTATGCGGAAAGAGGCTGATAGATCGGTTTTCTAAGATCGAGCTTTTCTATGATCGCCTTCGGACGGAGATCGAAAACTTCGCGGACTGTTTTCGTAAGGGCTTCATCGGGAATTATTCCCGTGCCGAACGTGTCGACGTAAACTGAGACGGGTTCCGCCACGCCGATAGCGTAGGCGACCTGAATTTCGCATTTTTTCGCGATCCCCGCTTTAACGATATTTTTCGCGATGTAACGCGTCATGTAGGCCGCGCTTCTGTCGACCTTTGTGGGGTCCTTGCCGGAAAACGCTCCGCCTCCGTGACGTGCGTATCCGCCGTATGTGTCAACTATTATCTTTCTTCCCGTCAGTCCGCTGTCACCCTGAGGACCGCCTATTACAAACTGACCGGTAGGATTGACAAAGATATTTGTGTTTTTATCGATCATATCTTCAGGGATTATCGGTTTTATTACCTCTTCGGTAAGTCCCTCTCTTATCGCATCATAATTTACCACGGGCGAATGCTGCGCGGAAATAACTATCTCGCTTATGCGGACGGGTCTGTCGTTTTCATATTCTACCGTGACCTGTGTTTTTCCGTCAGGGCGCAGAAAACCTAGAGTTCCCTGTTTTCTTACGTCGGTCAGCCTTTTTGCAAGCTTGTGCGCATAATATATGGGCATGGGCATAAGCGTATCCGTTTCGTCGCAGGCAAAGCCGAACATCATTCCCTGGTCGCCCGCACCGTCACGGTCAACTCCGAGCGCGATATCTGCAGACTGATCTTCGATCGACGTTAAAACGGAACAGGTCGAGCCGTCAAAACCGTATTTTGCGCGGTCGTAACCGATACCGTTGATCACTTCTCTGACGATATGGGGGATTTCAACGTAACATTCTGTTGTGATCTCGCCCATTATCAGCACCATACCGGTCGTGACGCATGTTTCGCATGCAACGCGAGCAACGGGATCGAGTGCGATTATCGCGTCAAGAACTGCATCGGAAATTCTGTCGCATATTTTATCGGGATGTCCTTCTGTAACTGATTCTGATGTAAAAACTCTTTTCATAACAAAACTCCTTTGGGCAACGAACCCGGTTTCACCTTATGAGTTATAATATTATATTAATAATTTAATACTTTTATGATATAAGATTATATCACTTTATATTATAACACAAATTCCCGGAAAAGTAAACATCTTTTCCGGGAATTACAAATATTTTTCGGATTTTCAGTTAATATTTTTCGTAAAATGCTTTGCAGAGTCTGTCAAGCATATAAATATCTGTCTTTGCGGCTACTTCGCAGGGCGCATGCATCGAAAGCATTGCAACGCCGATATCGAGAACTTCGATATTTCTGTCTGCGATAAACTGAGAGACTGTTCCTCCGCCGCCCTGATCTACTTTACCGAGCTCGGTAAACTGGTATAATACGTTTGCCTCGTCAAATATCGCAAGAAGCTTGGAAATGAACTCAGGGCAGGCGTCTGAAGCTCCGCTCTTTCCGCCGTGACCCGTATATTTGCAGATAGCAGGACCGCAGTTTATGCATGCCGCATTGTGCTTTTCGAAAACTTCGGGGTAGTTCGGGTCGAAAGCTGCAGCAACGTCCGAAGAGATCGCAGCCGAGTTTGCAAAAGCGATGCGGCTGTTATATCCGTCGCAGAGGGCAAGGAGGAAGTTGTTCATGAAGTCCGAACGAAGACCCGTCACGCCAACACTGCCGATTTCTTCTTTATCGGCAAAAACGCAGACACATGTCTTTTTCGGAGCTTTTGTTTTGAGAAGCGCGGTAAAGCAGGGATATGCGCACACTCTGTCGTCGTGTCCGTATGCCGCGATGAGGCTTCTGTCAAAGCCTACGTCTCTTGCATTGTCTGCAGGAACAACGGTTATTTCCGCAGTGAACAGATCTTTTTCGGCAATACCGTATTTCTGATTGAGAGCTTTGAGCACATATTCGCGGATTTTGTCTTTTTCTTCGTTGTTGTCGGGCTTGGAGCCGAGAAGCACGTTGAGTCCTTCACCGGTGAACGCCGTAGCGAGCGGTTTCTGAGCCTGGTCCTTTGCAAGATGAGGCAGAAGATCCGTGATCATGAAAACGGGGTCTCCGGGATCCGAACCGATATTTACCTTAACGCTCGTTCCGTCTTTTTTGCAGACAACACCGCAGAGAGCGAGAGGTCTAGTTACCCACTGGTATTTGCGGATACCGCCGTAATAATGGGTCTTGAAAAATGCCATCCCGTTATCTTCGTAGAGCGGAGAGGGTTTAAGGTCAAGACGCGGAGCGTCAACATGCGCCGCTGTGATATTGAAGCCTTTTTCGGGAGATTCCGTGCCTATTACGGCAAAGATGGCAGCATGTTTTTTCTGGGAAAGATATACCTTGTCGCCGGCTTTGTATTTTTTGCCGTCTTCAAAAGGCTTAAAACCTTCTTTTTCGGCAAGAGAAACAGCGTATTCAACGCACATTCTTTCTGTTTTGCCGTTGTCGAGAAATTTTTTGTAGCCCTCGCAATATTCCGAAACTTCGTTAAGCTCAGCTTCGGAAAGGACGTCGAAGGCGTTCTTGTTCTGATAGGAAAGATCGCTCATTTTGTTCCTCCGTAAATTGTATTTAAAATTTCAAAAAGCTGTTTTTTGGTGTCTTTCAGATTATCGTTGACAATGATGAAATCCGAGTTTTCTCTGAAATAGACGTCGGAAAGCTGGCGTGAAAAACGCTGCTTTGCCTGTTCTTCTGTTATTCCGTCTCTTGAGATTATGCGTGAAAGACGGTTTTTTTCATCGCATAAAACGGCGATGACATAATCGCACATCTCGTTCCCGTGCGCTTCAAAAAGCGCGGCGCCGTCTATAACGAATCTGCCGTGTCCCTTTTGCTGTTCCTTATCGATCATTTCTCTCACACGGTTCATGATAGCTCCGTGCATTATGCCGTTCAGGACTTTTGTGCATTCATCCGAAGAAAACGCCTTTTTGGCAAGAGCCGCGCGGTCAAGAGTTCCGTCCGGCTGCAGAATATCCGTGCCGAATTCTTCGGTGAGTTTCGGCAATACCTCATCTGCAACTTCTCTGGCGACGATATCGGTATCTATGTGAATAAAACCGTGGGCGCGAAGCATTGCGCTTACCGTGCCTTTTCCCGCTCCGCTCGGTCCGGTAACGCCGATTATCATAAGCATTCCTCCGTATCGATTACAGTGAAATCGGAAGCCCGAAGAAGACGGTTGTATACTGCCAGACCCTCTCTTTCAGGCGGCGCGCAGCGGACGTATATGAGCTCGCAGCCCTTTTCGGCGTCGGCACTTCTCAGTGCGGCAAAAACGTTTTCCGCAAGAGTTTCGGGCTTGTTGGGCGAGCCGTACGGAATCGTAAAATAGTCCGAAAAAACGTCTTCCTCTCCGTCAAAGCAGATAACTATCGTTTTTTTGCCGGTATCGCGTTTTTTTATATATCGCAGCGCGGAATCGGCGCTTCCCGTCAGGCATACGGTTTCGGCGTCGGGCGCATAGTGCTTGTGCATCAGTCCGGGCGAAAGCGCTTTTTCGTTTTTCGGCAGCCTCTGAAGGACGGCGTCGGCAACGGTAAGATCGGGAAGGACCTGTCTGAGCATTTCAACGGTAATTGCTCCCGGGCGGAGAAGACACGGTTTTTCGGACACAAGGCTTACTACCGTTGATTCAACACCGCACTCGCAGTTTCCGCCGTTGACGGCAGCCGAAACGTATTCGTTTTGCGAAAGATCGTTTATTATATGCTCAAATCTCGTCGGTGAAGGCTTGCCTGAAATATTTGCGCTCGGCGCGGCAAGGGGGAAGCCGCAAAGCGAGACTATTTTATGCGCCGTTGGGTGTGACGGCATTCTCACAGCAACGCTTGAAAGACCTGCGGTAACTATATCGGGAACGACGGGCTTTTTCGGAAGGATCATGGTGAGCGGACCCGGCCAGAATTTTTCGGCAAGCCTATAAGCGGATTCCGTCGGAAAACAGTATTCGGAAAATGATGAGATATCGCTTATATGAATTATCAGCGGATTATCCGCGGGTCTGCCTTTTGCAAGAAATATTTTTTTAACGGCATCGCCGTCAAGTGCGTTTGCCGCAAGCCCGTAAACGGTTTCGGTCGGTATGGCAACAATGTCCCCGTTTTTCAGCAAACGCGAACATGTGCAAAGATCTTCTGAAGAGGATGAAAGAATCAGCATATTTCCCTCTGAAAGCGTATTTATGCGAATACGGAAATGATATCGAAATAAAATGAAACGGCAGCCACCGCAAAGAAGACGTAAAAAAACGGAGCGCGAAAAACGGTGTAGGGGTGAAATTCGGGCTTTTCAGCCGTTGCTCCGGGGCGTTTTATCTTAAAAACAACAATAAAAGCGATAAAAAACGTTACGGCAAATACAGCAACGCCGATAAAATAGAGCGTGTATGCGATCTGTCCCGCAAAAGTATTCAGATACGGCTCGGCAAGACGGAGAACGGCTGAGTTGAGATTAAGGAAGAAGTGGGTGATGATACCGAGCTTCAGAGAATCGAACCGCATTGAAAAGTAACCGATACACAACCCTGCGGTCAGACTGAAGACATAGTTGCTGACCGAAGAATGCATCATCATGAAAACCGCGGCAGATAAAATTACCGCAAACACTTTTCCGCACTTTTTCAGCGTAGTCATAGCAAGTCCGCGTATAAGCAGCTCTTCACTGACTGCGGGAATCACACAAAGATAGATCAGATATAGCTGGATAAGAGCGGGTGAAGACGGCGTTTGCGGCACGGACGGTGAAAAACTGTAGCCGAGAATTGCAAAAATGCGGTCGGCGACAATATAAAAAACGGCTGTTGAGACGTACGCAACAAGAAACGTGGTTCCTATCGCGCAGAATGTCTGCTGAACACCGGGGCGTTTTTCGAAAAAGCTGTCTTCTCCTTTCTTTTCGGACCTGAAGATATATGCGCAAAAAACAGGTATCGAAACGCAGAAAAGGTAAAGTGAAATACCGAAAAGCAGACCCGGCAGATCTGATACGGAAGATAGAGAAGCGACAGCGCCGTCCGCTCTTTCCGTCCCCGTCAGCCGCAGAAAAGCCGTTACGGGTGCTTTCCAGTAAGTCAGAACAAGCGTCATAAGCAGCTTTATGCCTGTCAGAACGGCGAAAACTCCGTTCAGCTCAGAGATAAAAACCTTCTTCGGGGATCTTTCTTCCACAGTCTGCGCTCCCGTGCCGGAAATACTTGAAATACTGGAACAGTATATCACATAAAACGGTGTTTTTCAAGTATAAACACGGTTTTTTTCGGAATTGTTCATCAAACCGACGGAAAAGGGAGGGGACGTGAGGCTCAATATCGGATTTTTTGCTTGACAAAATAAAAAAAGCAGATTATAATAAGCCAATGGTCTTGTTTGAAAGGGTGATTGAAATGTCATATAAAATAGAGCTTCACTGTCATACGAATCCGGTCAGCGGCTGTTCAAACATAAACGGACGCGACCTTGTAAGGTGCTATGCGAAAGCCGGGTATTCGGCTGTTCAGGTGACGGATCATTTTACTTCCGCTTTTTTTGCGGAGCATGAGTTTGAAGACTATTTTTACGGTTATCATGCGGCAAGGATAGAGGGCGAAAAATCAGGGGTGAAAGTTTATCTCGGTGCGGAGCTGAGGTATGACGGATGCGCTAACGATTATCTTCTTTTCGGCGTTGACGAAAACTTTCTTCGCGGCGCAAAAGAGCTCCTGAAAGGTCCTTATTCCGAAATATTCGCATATTGCAGAAAGAACGGAGTTCTTATATATCAGGCTCATCCGTTCCGTGACGGAATGCAGGAAACGCCTGCGGAAATGCTTGACGGCGTGGAAGGATACAACATGCATCCCGGTCACAGATCAAGGAACGAAAAAGCCATTGCCTACGCAAAAGAGCACGGACTCAATTATCTTTCGGGCTCCGACGCCCATTCAAAGGAGATGGTGGGAAGAGGCGGTATAATCGCAGACAGTCTGCCCGAAGACTCGGCGGGTCTGAGGGATCTTATACTCAGCGGAAAATACGAACTTTATCATGAAGGAGAGCTTTTATAATGGCTTATTTGCAGATGAATATTTTTTCCGACACGATCGGAATGATGACAGGAGTTAACGTAATAATCCCCGAACGCTCAGACGTTCCGCCGGCTGTTCTTTACCTTCTTCACGGTCTTTCGGACGATCAGGGCGCATGGATGCGCCGCACGTCGATAGAGAGATATGTCGAGAATAAAAATCTGGCTGTTATCATGCCTACTACATACAGAGGCTTTTATACGGATATGGCAAACGGATATAACTACTGGACGTATATCTCGCAGGAGCTTCCCGAAAAAATGCACAGGATATTCAGACTGTCGGACGAAAAAGAAAAAACGTTTGCCGCCGGTCTTTCGATGGGCGGTTACGGCGCGCTGAAGCTCGGGCTTCGCATGCCGGGATCTTTCAGCGCTGTCGCAGGCTTTTCTTCGGTTGCCGACGTGAAACAAAAGGTTTCCGCTTCGGAAGAATATCTGCGTGTTTTCGGCAGCGAGATTTCCGAAAAGGACGATCTTTTCTCTCTTGCAGATGCTCTGCCCGCACAGAAAGCTCCGCGAATTTATATGTGGTGCGGCACAGAGGATTTTCTGCTTGACGGAAACAGACGTCTTTCTTCTCATCTGAAAAAGCTCGGCTATAATATCGATTATTCCGAATCTGCCGGCGGACATCAGTGGGAACGCTGGGACGAGCAGATCAGGAAGGCCGTTGAGTGGTTCGGGATAGCATAATTTGGTTAATATAACGGAATGCAGGTATTCGAAGCTTTCATATTTGTAAATAATTAACGAAGTTTGCTCTGACGGAAAATTTTTCAAAAAATGTCTTTATTTTTTTGTTAAAATATGCTATAATATATTCGTAATAAGGAATCGTTTATGATAAAATCGCCGAATAAATGAGCCTTGTTGCAATATGACGTAAGGAGTGAACCATATGCAGATCAACTACACCGAAAGAAAATGCCACATTTGGGACAGCACAAAAGACTATACCGAGAAAAAGATCAAAAAGCTTGACAAATTTTTTGCCGGTGACTGCGTCGTACATGTTATCTACACCCTGGAAAAAGATGATAAATGCAAAGTTGAGGTCACTGCCGATTACGGCGGAATCATTTTCAGGGCTCAGGAAACAACGAAGGACTTCCGCGAAAGCATAGACAAAATTGTGGACGTTCTTATCAGACAGATAAGAAAACATAAAACAAAACTCGAAAAACGCCTTAAACAGAGCGATTTCACGTTTGAACGCGGCTTCTCGACCGACAGTGAGGACGAGGATGAAGATATCATAACAAGAAGAAAATCTCTCGTTGTCACACCTATGTCCGAAGATGAGGCGATTCTTCAGATGAACATGGTCGGTCACGACTTCTTTGTTTTCCGCTCGGATGCCGATAACCGTATATGCATAGTATACAGACGTAAGGACGGCAATTACGGTATCATCGAAACAGAATAAAACCGATAACTCCGCAGCGCAAACAGTTTCGTTTTTGTGTGATATTGATAAATAAATAATATAAAAGGATTAACCCGAGAAGTCGGGCTAATCCTTTTTTTTAAATCACAGCCCGTTCAGAATGGGCTGTGTAATGAAAGACAGTTATACGGTCAGGTATATTTGCCTGCGTCAGGTATCGTTTATTCTTCTCCCCATACTGCGAGGATCCCGCGCTTTGACGGCTCTATGTTCTCTTCGACATGCTCGTCAACCTTTTTGCTTACCGATTCGATATACTCTGACGGGGATTTGTTGCCCTGAAGCCATTCGCCGAGAGCTGCCCACGACGAAGTGGCGAAATATGTATACTGCGAGTTCCAGTATAAATCGAAATATACGTCGGTGTCGCGTGAATCGAAGAAGTAATTTCTTGACATAAATTCTCTGATTGATTCAACCGTGGGATATTCTTCAAAAGGTTCATACAGGGCGCTTATCGCCGCCGCCGTTTGTTCCGGACAGTGCGAAAGCCGCGAAAAAACAAGACATCTTTCAATATTCGCATGGCACGCAGACTTAAATCCCGGCGCAACATCCGGTCCTGACGGCCATGGAACAAGGCCGAAATTCGTCGTTTCTTTTGCTACTCTGTTGGTCACATTTTCAGAACTTATAACACTGATAACGGTGTTGCCTGCCAGAAAAGAATCAAGAGAATTGCTTTGGGTATCAAGAGTGTAAGCCAGCGGTCCGTCGTAAATGTATTTTGCCTCTTCCATCGAAACGAGTGTTCTGGGATTATAAAGTCCCGACTGGAACTCACCGTTTTTATCAAGCTCTGCCAGCCTGTATCCGTTTGAAATAAGATAAAGACTTCCAAGCCCGTGTGTCGAGCAGGTCAGGGCATAGTTTTTTACCTCGCTGCCTTCTGCCATGTAATACTTTTCAAGACAGCCTCTGAATGTCTCCCACGTCCACTGTTTGTTTTCATAAAGATCTCTGGGATCGGATACGCCGAGAGATGAGATCAGGTCTTCGTTTATAACCGGCAAAGTGTCGTATGAAACGGAAACACTCGGCCACATCAAAGGAATCAGTCCGTAGCAGTCATCCTGCCAGTATATAACTTCGAGAATATTGCGCCTGCCCCATTTTTCCTCATTGCGAAAATCGATATACTCCTCCAGTTCGGTCA
>JAEEGL015766358.1_pt1 | contig 64312 bp, 56 predicted proteins | sample 9134231 | NCBI WGS metagenome assembly JAEEGL01 (sample SAMN16246548, study PRJNA631951) | gut metagenome | biome: gut microbiome; feature: rumen; material: fiber-attached | host: Bos | place: Iran: Karaj | collected 2018-10
AAAAACCGCTTCGCTTAGGAAAAAGGAATAAAAACACTTTACTCATTTGTCAAACGTTGATGCTTATTAACTGAACTTTCCCATCTTTTTATTGTCTTAACGAACACGAATTACACGAATGTCTCCATTCATGTTTTTCGTGCTGCACCTCAGCAATTGGAGCGAACTACATTGCATTAGATTTGCACTCGATTTGTGATATTTTGCATAAATCCGAACAAAAGTCGTTGCATTTTGCAAAAAAATCATGTATATTTGCAGAATAATATGCGATATTACTCACATTTCCGTTTTTATGACCATACCATAAATCAATCACCCCATAAATATGAAAACAAAATCAACCCATAGACATTTTATTGCACGGACGGCGATGCTGCTTCTGCTGCTGTTCACGACCGTCACTGCGTGGGCCGACATCAGTGGTAAGTGCGGCACAAATCTATATTACAACTACCACTCTTCCACCCAAACGCTGGAGTTTTATATCGAAACGCAAGGCTCCACGGGTTCCATGACCAATTATTTTTATGCTGATGAGGTTCCATGGAAAAGCATTCGGGAACATATCCAGAGGGTCATCATAGGCGAGGGTGTGACGAATATCGGCAATAATGCCTTCTGGGGCTGCACGGCATTGTCCTATGTCAGTATGTCAAGCACCGTAGCGAGCATCGGTAACGATGCCTTCGAGGGTTGTAGAAACTTGACTTCCATCGACCTCCCTGACGGTTTGTGGAGCATTGGTGTCAAAGCCTTCTACGGATGTGAAAGATTGGCTTCCATTAAAATCCCCCACACCGTGACAACGATTGACCACCATGCCTTCTGGGATTGCAAATCCCTGACCTCGATAACAATTCCTTCGGGCGTGACGAATATTGAATGGAGTGTTTTCAATGGCTGCATCAGTTTGGCTTCTGTTTCTATCCCCAATGGGGTGACAAGCATCGGCCAAAGTGCATTTATGGATTGCACCGCATTGGAGGACATCTTCATTCCCAACACTGTGAAAAGCATCGGGAAACAATCTTTTCAAGGATGTTCCAAGTTGACAAGCGTCGTCATTCCAAATAGCGTGGGTGTAATCGGGGATGCGGCTTTCAAAGATTGTACCTCCCTGACGAATGTCACCATTCCTGACGGAGTGTTGAGCATTGGGGAAAGAGCATTCCATGGCTGTTCCTCCCTGACAAGCGTATCCTTTTCCAATAGCGTGACGAGCATCGGCATTGATGCCTTCTACTTATGTTCCGCTCTTACGGGGGTCTATTGCTATGCCGCTAAACCTCCAACACTTGTGGTTGATGGTTATGGTGACCCCCCATTTGTATTCAATGCCTCCGGTCGTAAATTCTATGTGCCCGAAGCCAGTCTGGCAGATTATCAGAAAAGTTGGAGCGCCTATAGTGCCGACATCGTGGGTATTCCCGTCTATACCATCTCCTTAGAGGTCTCGCCAGACAGCACCTTCGGCACCGCCACCGTTTCTACCACCATAGCGGCCCAGGGCGACAAGGTGAAGCTGATTGCCACACCTAAGCCCGGCTATCAGTTCATTTGGTGGGAAAGCACGGGCGGCTCAGTCATCACCAAACCGTCTGCCGAGTATACCACGCTCACCATGTCAAATAGGAACGTGACCCTCAATGCATTGTTCCGTGGCACGGATGACAACCCCGAAACCCATACCCTGACGCTTGATAACAATGACGATAATCCTATGGGTATGGCAGAAATACACGAAGGAATCAAGTCCTACACGCTGCCTACCCGCACACGCAACGGCTATTATTTCCTCGACTGGGCCACATCGGCTACGGGCGACCCTGCCTACAAGGCTGGCGAGACCGTCAACCTGGAGCGCGATCTGACGCTCTATGCCATCTGGCTAAAGACTCCTGTGGAATTGCTCGACAATGAGGTCAACGCCACCACCATCAGCAAACTCAAAGAACTCGGAGCCATTGACGTGAAACTGAGCAGACGGTCACTCGTTAAAGATGGGTATTGGAACACGCTGTGTCTGCCGTTCAGTCTCACAGCAGCGCAACTCGAAGACAGTCCGCTTGCAGGTGCCACGCTGATGGAGTTGGACACAGAGGGCACATACGACAACAGGCAGACGGGCTTTGATGCCACGACAGGCACGCTCTACCTCTACTTCAAGACGGCCACGGCCATCGAGGAGGGTAAGCCCTACATCATCAAATGGGGCACACCTCTTCCCGATCCTGACCCGGACGCAACGGTCGATGCCATCTATGAGCCAACCTTTACGGGTGTCACCGTCAATAGTACAGATTCTCTCTTTGTCACGAGTGCCGATGGCGCAGTGAGTTTCACAGGCATTTACAACCCCATTAGTCTCGTAAAGGATGACAAGACTGTGCTCTATATGGGCGAAGCCAACACCCTTTACTATCCCAATGCCGCAATGGACATCAACTCCTTCCGCACCTTTTTCCTACTGAACAACGGTCTTGTGTGTGGCGAACCAAGTGAGGGAGGCAGTGGCATCAACAACTTTGTGCTGAATTTTGGCGACTTCACGGGCCTCACCCCCATCCCCTCTCCAAGGGGAGAGGGGAGTAGTTACTACTACTCGCTCGACGGTCGCAGACTCAGTGGCAAACCCACGGCCAAGGGTGTGTATATCAATAATGGACATAAGGTCGTGATTAAGTGAGAGAAGAATCGAGCTTGCTCGTAGTGAAATAAAGGAGAACAGCACTATGAAGAAGAACTATCAAAAACCCCTTATCGAAATAACGTCGATAGAACCCTTCCACGTGATTGCCGACACCGTCATCAACTTTGAAGGCAAGAGCAGCGACGGCACCACCATTCTCAACTACGGAGGCGGTGGCAACGGCCCTGCCAGGTCAGGAGAAAGCAATCTCTGGGATGATGAGGACGACGGTTCTAACTGGGACAGTCTGTAAGACATCATCTGTAATCTCACGGCACAGCCTCCATGCACTTCACATGGAGGCTGTGCGTATTGATTGATTTGGTGTTTCTTGTAAAAAGCGAAAGTTGAGTTAAATACTTACTCCCTCGTCTTCTCCCCTACTTCGCGAAGGAACTTTCCGTCGAGGGAATAGGCCTTGAGGACAACATAGCGCCCATCGTCTTCGTAGCGATAGGAGGAAGCGAAAATCTCTTTCTTCTTTGGGTCAAGACTTATCACGCCCGAAGAGGATGGCAACTGCAGGGCCGTGCCTTTATAGGGGTCGATGATGTAAGTCCATACATTGCGTCCATCGGGGCAACCCTGGACAATCACCTTTCTCACGTCGCCCGGAGCAAACATGACACTATCGGCTGCGGCAATCTGGGTGAGGGGAACATCGATGCCATCACTATTCATGCCTCTCATCCTTTCCCACTGGGCTTCGGCCATGGGATTGGTCACGCAGACCTTGATGACTGTGCCTGCTTGCTCGTTGGCAAGCCACACGGAATAAATGTTGTCCCATCCACTTCCATTGTCTGATGGGTTTTCCCAATTGACATAAAGGGCATAAGGGGGCTGAGGATTCGGCTGACGGACAGCGGTTTTGGGCATTTCCCCGATATCAAGCACGATGTCTTCAACAGTGTCATCGACACCTGACTGGTCCCCAACAAGGCTGTCCCTCAACCCAGTCACAAGATAATCGGCAGAATCACGCACCATTCCCGGACCATCGAGTATCTGACCCCTAGGGTTCTTGCAACCCATGAATACTATCGTGAGCAATGCAAAAGTAGCAATCTTTAAGAGCATGTTTGTTTTCATTGATTATTGAACATTAGAATTTGACAATGCAGGGGAGAACATCAGTACTTGTTCTCCCCACAAAGTTAAGGATTAAATTCATACCGCACAACTATTTGGCAAAAATCCTCAAAAAAGCATCATTCTTCGAACGTGACGGTTCGTCGGATTCGCGACAATTGCTGTGGTGATAAATTCAGGAATGAGGCGATGGCATGTAGGGGCAGGTGCTCCACAATGCCGGGACAACGACAGAGCAACAGGTCGTAGCGTTCGCGCGGTGAGGCACTATGAAAATCAAGATAGCGGGCACGTGCCTGACTGAGCAGATGCTCACTGATGATACTGCGAAGTTGCATGGTTTTGCGGTTTTGGCTGAACAGTTGCATCAGTTGTTCGCCACTCACCCTTAACACGCTGCTGGGCAACATCGCCTCTATCGTGGTGAGCGACGGATGGCCATGGAGACAGGAGGGATAGTCGCCCACATACTCACCCTCGAAAGAAAACCACGTGATATGTTCCTTGCCGTCGCTGATACCCTGAGTGACATACTTGAAGCACCCGCTGGTCACGAGACCAAACCACCGCGATGGTTCGCCCTCGCACTCCATCAACTCACCTTTCTGATAACAGACCCTCTCGCCCTCCTGTTCGCAGAAGTCGTGCAACTCTTGTAAGTCAATGCTATTAACGCCGAATTTCTGTTCCATATCACCGAGTATCGTTTCATTCCCTGATATATAATAGACAATGATTTTGGCAGAATATTGCATGCCTTCCACCTTGTATTTGGATACTTTAACCAACTTTTTTAGTTATTAAGCAGGGTGGAAATGGCAATAATAGAAAAATTATTAGTATTTTTGCCCATGAACAATTCATCGAACAAGCCCAACCTCATCATTTGGAGAAAATTACCGTAGTATTATATTAAGTAAAGAATTAAGAATGAAGAAATTACTCTCTGTGCTTGCATGCCTCATGGCAGGCACATACATGACCGCACAGACCACAGACTCGCTGCAACTGCAAGAAGTGGTGGTGACTGGCGCACGCCATGCCATCGATGTGAGGCATCTGCCCATGACGGTGACCGTAATCGGACGGGAAAAACTGACCGAACAGCATCAGGCATCAGTATTGCCCACAGCAATGCAGCAAGTGCCCGGCCTGTTCGTAACCAGCCGCGCGATGACAGGCTATGGTGTATCGACAGGTGCGGCAGGCGGCATCAACATGCGTGGCATCAGTGGCGGTGCCGGCCAACTGTTAGTGCTCATCGACGGACATCCACAGTATCAGGGCATCTATGGCCATCCCATCGCCGACAGTTACCAGAGTCTGATGGCCGACCGGGTGGAAGTGCTGAGAGGCCCTGCCTCGGTGCTCTATGGCAGCAATGCCATGGGCGGTGTGCTGAATATCGTCACCCGAAAAATGCACGGGGATGGCGTGAAGACCACCCTCGACCTTGGCGCAGGGAGTTACGGCACCATACAGACCGAGGCCACCAACCAGGTGCGCAGCGGGAAATTCACATCGACTGTCTCTGCACAATACAACCGCACCGACAACCACCGCAGCCGCATGGGCTTCGAGCAATATGGCGGATATATGAAACTGGGCTATGACCTCAGCCCACACTGGAACACCTACGTGGATGCTGACATCACACATTTCAATGCCAGTTATCCCGGGGCAGTGAGCAGTCCGCTCTACGATGCCAACCAATGGATTACACGCGGCATGGTATCGGCTGCCGTAGAGAACCACTACAGCCGCACAAGCGGTGCCCTGAGCGTATACTCCAACTTCGGCAGACATAAGATTGACGACGGCACGAGCGACGCTGCCAAACCCACCCAGCGCTATTTCCGCTCGAAAGACGCGCTGACAGGCATCTCATGGTATCAGTCGTTCGTGGTAGGCGACATGCTCTCGCCCACACATGGCCGGCTCACTGTAGGAGCAGACTATCAGCATATCTACGGCCATGCCTACTATACATCGAAACAGACAGGCGAAGTGCTCGACACACCCAACAAGCAGAGCGGCAAATCCTATCGCAACGAGATAGCCGGATACGTGGACTACCGCCAAGACCTGTTGGGATGGCTCACCCTCGATGCCGGAGTGCGTGTAGACCATCACTCCATTACGGGAACGGAGTGGATACCGCAGGCGGGGGTGGTGGTGCGCCCCATCGCTACCGGCGAGGTGAAGGCAATGGTGAGCAAGGGATTCCGCAACCCCACCATGCGCGAGATGTATCTCTATCCGCCATCCAACGAAGACCTGGAGCCTGAACGGCTGTGGAATTACGAACTCTCCTGGCGCCATCGGCTAGGCGCGCTCACCTACGGTGCCAACCTTTTCTATATCAAAGGCGACAACATGATACAGACCATGCCCGTAGACGGCAAGCCCAGAAATGTGAACACCGGCGAGATAGAGAACTATGGTGCTGAACTGGAACTCGCATGGCGCGTCAACGGCCATTGGTCATTGAGCACCAACCACTCACTGCTCCACATGGAAAATCCCGTCGTTGCGGCACCCACCTACAAGGGATTCCTCGGGGTAGACTACCGCTGCTGCAAATGGACGGTGAACGCCGGACTGCAATACATCAACGGACTCTACACGGCTGTAGGGAGCAATGAAAAGAAGGAGAACTTCTGCCTGCTCAACCTTGCCGTCGACTATGCCCTTTGCAAGAACATCAGCCTCTGGGCACGTGGCGAGAACCTGCTGGCACAGGAATACGAAATCAACCTCGGCTATCCCATGCCCCGTGCCACCTTCATGGGTGGCGTGACCCTGAATTTCTAAATCAATAATATCATAACAAACCATTTCGTAACATGGAAAAAAGTGTAAAACTCTACACCCTGAATTATGACGAGGTGAAGACCTATCTGTGGGCAGCGTTTTTCGTAGCCTGCAACATGGTGCTGCCCCAAGTATGCCATCTCATCCTACAAGGCGGTATCATACTCGCACCGCTGTCGCTGGTGATTCTCGCCGGAGCCTATAAACTGGGATGGAAAGTGGGACTGCTGGCTGCCGTGGCATCACCTCTGGTGAACCATCTGGTTTTCGGACTTCCCGCATGGGGCATGCTGCAGGTGATGACACTCAAACTGGTGGCTCTTGCCTTGGTGGCAGGACTGACAGCCAAGCATTTCAAGAAAACCACACTGCCTCTGCTCATCGGCGTGGTGCTGGCAGCAGAAGTGCTCGGTGGACTTGGTGAACTCGCCCTCACTGGAGGCATCACCGCCACCATCGCCGACTTCACCATCGGCTGGCCAGGACTGTTGCTGCAGGTCATCGGTACCTACCTCGTCTGCAAGTACCTGTAACCCCCAAGAGGCCATCCCTTCTTCACCAACACAATGCCCAAACTTGCCATCACTCCGACACTGCGATATATAGCCATCATCATGGCTGTAATGTCTGTGTCGTGCTTCTCCAGGGCTGAAGAACAGCCACCACTGGCTGTGAAGCCTTTGCCCACAGCCAGTCAGGTGGCATGGCAGCAACTGGAGACCTATGCCTTCATCCACTTCGGGCTGAACACGTTTGAAGACCGTGAATGGGGATATGGCGACGCGTCGCCAAGCCTCTTCTCCCCCACCCGACTCGATGCCCGGCAATGGGCAAGGACCTGCAAGGCTGCGGGTCTGCGTGGCATCATCATCACCGCCAAGCATCACGATGGTTTCTGCCTTTGGCCCACGATGTATACCGACTACAGCGTGCGCAACAGCGCGTTTCGCGACGGCAAGGGGGATGTGTTGGGCGAACTGGCAGAGGCCTGCCGTGAAGAGGGACTGAAGATGGGTGTGTATCTGTCGCCGTGGGACCGCCATCAGGCGTTCTACGGCACTTCTTTTTATATGGAATACTACATCCATCAACTCGAAGAGTTGCTCACTCACTATGGTGATATCTTCGAGGTGTGGCTCGATGGGGCCAACGGTGGTGACGGATGGTATGGCGGAGCACGGGAGAAGCGAACCATCGACCGGCGCACCTATTATGACTTTGAACGCATCCACCAGACCATCCACCGACTGCAACCCCACGCCGTGATATTCTCCGACGCGGGCCCAGGCTGTCGATGGGTGGGCAACGAGAATGGGTATGCCAATGCCACGAACTGGTCGTTTCTGCGCATCAACGAGGTTTACCCTGGTTACGACAGGGCTGAGGAGTTGCAGGGCGGACATGCCGACGGCGACACCTGGGTGGCTGCCGAATGCGACGTGTCGATAAGACCGGGATGGTTTTACCATGAGAAAGAAGACAGCGAGGTGAAGACCGTAGACCACCTGGTAGACCTCTACTATCGCAGCGTGGGCCACAACGCCACCCTGTTGCTGAACCTGCCCGTAGACCGCGATGGATTGATTCACCCCATCGACTCTATGCGCCTCATCGACTTCCATGCGCGCATTCAGAGAGAATTGTCGACCAACCTGCTCCGTGATGCCAAGGTAGAAGCCAAGGACGTGAGAGGTCCTTCATTTGCCGCCCGACTGGCAGCCGATGGACAGTTTGACACCTACTGGGCCACTCCCGATGGGGTGGCATCATCAATGCTGGAGTTCAGGCTGAAACGTCGCACCACCATCAACCGACTGATGCTGCAAGAGTATATCCCATTAGGGCAACGGGTGAAACGGTTTGTGGTGGAATATCACGACGGCAAGACATGGAAAGTGGTAGACTGTGCTGAAGAGACCACTACCGTGGGTTACAAACGGCTGCTGCGCTTTGCCGATGTGAAGACAAACCGGATAAGGGTGAGGTTTGAGGAGTCGCGTGGCCCACTCTGCATCAGCGAGGTGGGTGCTTACTGGGCAAGATAAAAAAACTCCTAAATATCTATTTGAAGAAGAGGGTATTTTTCTTTCAGGGCCATGGCCTTAAGCCGAGTGCTTTCGAGGAAAGAACGATATGCTTCTGAATCGGGATGGAATGGCCGATGTGCCAACGCCTCCTTCACGGGGCGCCATTCGTCTAAAAACCGGCGTGCCTCTTCACTGAAGTATGTTTCTACCAACCGCTCCCAGATATACTCCACTGCCTGGTCTGACGGATGGAGCATGTCGGGCTGGTAGAACCTATAGTCGCGCAACTCATCGTTGACAATTTCATAGGCAGGGAAATAACCAACAGTCTCCGCCATCTCATCCTGAACTTGCTGGGCGGCAAGCAGCAATACCGCTTTGGAAAGGGCGCTGCCATGAAAACCATACTTGGCATAACGTATCGGACTGACGGTGATGACCACCTTGGCCTGAGGACAATGGCTGACGACCAAGTGGATGCAGCGGCGAAGGTAGGCGGCACACTGACCGACAGAAAGTTGTTGTTCGAGAAACAACCGCTGCGGCCGTTTCTGGCAATTGTCCACTATCTCGCCGGTTTCCTTCAACACATATACCCTATTGGTGCCCAAGGTAATGAAAACCACCCGAAAATCGCGCTCTTCTTCTGAAAAACATCGTGTCAGGCTGTGATAGACGCTGGCCGGATTATACATCACGCCATAAGGATTGACCGTGACACGGAACTGCTCTTGCAGGAAACGCCTCCCGATGCGGTCGGCAAAGCACGACCCCACAAACAGCATCTTCTCGAAGGGGGAAATGCGGAAAGAAGGACTGGGTATATCGACAATGGTCCGAAATTGCATGATAATGAGAATGATGATGAGTGAAAATGTAAACTTCAGATTGCAAACATACAAAAAAAGTGGTTTTTTCGACCTTCTGATTAACTTTTATTAACTAATCAGTGTAAATAAATCATCAAATATTTTTGAGTTATAAAATAAAGATATAATTTTGCACCCGATTTGGATAACGACTGTGTTTATTTGATTCCAGACAAACGTGTCAGGAACGAAACATTGACATGAGGAACTGGACAGGCAGTCATAAGTTGAATTTTTAAAGAAAGGTAAAAAGATGAAAAAGTTTTTTATGATTTTAGCATCGACCGTAATGGCCATGAGTGTAAACGCACAAGTATATGTGGGTGGTGGTATTGGTGTATCAACCACTGGTGGTGACAACACCGACGACGTGACCTCTTACAAGTTCGTGCCTGAGATTGGCTACACCATCAACAGCGAATGGGCAGCCGGTATGGCTTTCGGCTGGGAAGGCAGCAACAAGGGTGGTGCCAAGACTTTCAGCATCAATCCTTACGTGCGCTACACCGTCATCAATGGCAAGGTAGTGAATGTATTCCTCGATGGTAGCGTGGAGTTTGGCCACAAATACAACGCTGGTTTCGACGACGACTTCTTCGGAGTTGGTCTGAAACCGGGTGTTGCCTTCAAGGTGAATGAGAAAATCAGCGTGGTGACCCACATCGGTTTCATCGGCTATGAGCACTGGAAGAACAAGCCCAGCAAGAACAGCGTGAACTCATGGGGTGTAGACGTAGACGGCCGCAACATCATCCTCGGCATCTACTACAACATCTAAGACTAGTTTCTAACAACTTTATAAACGAGGGGTTGGCCAATCAGGTCAGCCCCTCGTGCTTTATTATCAGGAATGACGGGAATGACGGGAATTTCAGGAATGAATACTCGAACACGAATCAAACGAATTCACACGAATTAAATATTCGTGAAGATTCGGGAAATTCGCGTTCGTTGTTATTCCTTTTGGCAGTTTTGGTATAAGAACTCCACAATGAGAGTCTGGCGCAGGCGGAGGTACCCTCTTGCCGATATACAAATAAAAAAGGAGGTTTTTCCGTCAAATTGCCGTGAAATAGAAAAAGATTGTGTATTTTTGCAACTTGAAAGGAGAAAAAGCCGACAGTATCACAATCAACACAATGGAATACTCATCCTTTTTACACCCAGAATTAGAGACGATGCCGGAAGACGCGCTTCGTCAGTTGCAGTTGGAACGACTTCAGAAAACCGTCAGACACTGCATGAACTCCCCTTTCTATCAAGAGAAGTTTGCCGAATTGGGCATCACCGTAGACGACATCAAGACTCTTGATGATGTGCGCAAACTGCCTTTCACGACAAAAGACGACCTGCGCGAACATTATCCCTTCGGTCTTGCCTGCGTGCCCCTGCGCGACTGCACCCGCCTGCACTCCTCGAGTGGAACGACAGGCAACCCCACCGTGGTGCTACATACCGAGCGCGACCTGGAGGAATGGGCAAAAGCCGTGGCACGTTGCCTGTGGATGGTGGGCTCACGCCCGGAAGACGTGTTCCAAAACTCTGCCGGATATGGTATGTTCACCGCCGGCCTCGGTTTCCAATATGGCGCAGAGAAACTGGGCATGCTCACCGTGCCTGCTGCTGCCGGCAACACCACCCGACAAATCAAGTTTATCCGCGACTTCGGCACTACGGTGCTCCATGCCATCCCCAGTTATGCCTCACGTATCTATGAAGTGATGCGCGAAGAGGGCGTAGACCCCCGCCGCGACACGCAACTGCGAGTGCTCTGCATCGGCGCCGAACCCCATAGCGAGGAACAGCGCAAGCGTATCGAGGAGAACTTGGGCGTGAAGGCCTACAACTCGTATGGCATCTCGGAGATGATGGGCCCTGGCGTGGCCTTCGAGTGCCCGGAGCAGAACGGTCTGCACATCTGGGAAGACTATTTCATCGTTGAGGTGCTCGACCCCACTACATTGGAGCCGGTGAAGGAAGGCGAGTTGGGCGAACTGGTGCTCACCACCATCAACCGCGAGGCCATGCCCCTGCTGCGCTACCGCACCCGCGACCTCACACGACTGCTCTCAGGCAGTTGCCCCTGTGGAAGAACTCACCGCCGCATCTCACGTCTGCAAGGCCGCAGCGACGACATGATTATTCTGAAGGGCGTGAACATCTTCCCCATCCAGATAGAGAAGATTTTGCTGAAGTTCAAGGAATTGAGCACCGACTACCTCATCACGCTGAAGACAGAGAATGGCAACGACACGATGACCATCGAGGTAGAGTTGCGTGAGTTGTTCACCGACGACTACCAACGCCTGCAGTCGCTCACCCGCGAGATAACCCGTCAGTTGAAAGACGAGATATTGATTACGCCGAAGGTACGCCTGTTGTCGAAAGGCAGCATCAAGACCTCTGACGAGAAGAAAGCAGTGAGAGTGCAAGATTTCAGAAAGTTATTCTAACCTCAAATCTTTATACATCATGACCATACACCAGTTATCTATTTTCATGGAGAACAAGTCGGGCGCACTCATCAAGGTGCTTGGCTTGCTGCGCCGATTCGGCATTCAGATTATCGCCTCGACCATTGCTGACACTGCCGAGAATGGCATCTACAGGGTGATTTGCAGTGAACCTTTGCGGGCCTTTGAAGGACTGCGCAAGGCGGGGATAGCCGTGGCATTGTCGGACGTTTTCGCACTTGAACTGGACGACCAGCCGGGACGGGCCGCCGATGCCATAGAGATATTGAGCAATGCCGGCATCGGCATATCCTATATGTACACCTTCCTCCTGAGAGGAAAGGGCATATTGGTTTTCCGCACCGACAATCCCGAGAAGGCCAAGGAGACCATCATTCTCAACGACATGGCATTCATTGCCGAGAAAGACCTGTCGGTTTGGGCATAGTTGACCCATAACTGGCAAACATACGAAACAAAAGCGGGTGGGTAATGCATTTTTAGTCGCCTGCGGCGAGAAATCTTTCAAATCTATCCAAATTTTTCAAATCTTTTTTCTATTTGTGAGTACAGATTTGTAAGATTTTCTCTCCCTCGCTTTACAAACAATGACCATTGGTACTGCTCCGAAAGGGGCAGTACTTATTTGAATAATTTGTGACGATTTGTATGATTTCTGCCCCGAAAGGGGCACTCCATTTTTTAGTCGCCTGCAGCGAGAAATCTTTCAAATCCATCCAAATCTTTCAAATCTTTTGTATATAATTTTGATTTGTGTGATTTGTGAAGATTTGTAAGATTTCTGCCCCGAAGGGGCACTCCATTTTTTAGTCGCCTACGGCGAGAAATCTTTCAAATCCATCCAAATCTTTCAAATCTTTTGTATATAATTTTGATTTGTGTGATTTGTGACGATTTGTAAGATTTCTGCCCCGAAGGGGCACTCCATTTTTTAGTCGCCTGCGTTTCTCCCTCGCTTCGAGAACAGTGAAATTACAGGATTTCACGTTTATAACACCTGTGCCTACGGTGCTGTTCGTGTTCGAAATAATCCCACAAACTGATGATGCGCGTATTGGTTTCCATTTGCGGCATGGCTTCGGCAAAAACATATCCATGACGCAACATCTGCTGTACGATATCCCTGAAGATGAGCGAATTGGCACCTTTGGCACGATATTCGGGCAACACACCGATGAGCAGCATATCAATGGCTTTCGTCTTGTGAAACTTCAATACTTTCAAGAGATGCCACCACCCGAAGGGAAGGAAGTGTCCGTCGCGCGTCTTCTGCATAGCATTCGAGAACGACGGGAAGCAGATGCCAAATCCCACCAGTTTGTTGTTGGTGGCATCCTCCACACCAGTGACCAGGTCGAGGTCGGCAATCTTGATGTATTCGTCGACATAATGGTCAATCTGACGTTCGGAGAGTTGCGAAAACCCATAGAGGCCATCGTAGGTCTTGTTGATGATATGGAAAATCTCGCGACCCTTGCCCCCGGAGACCAATTCCTTGCGGGTGAATTTCTTCACGCGCAGGTTGTATCGCTTTTCTATCACCTGAGAAACCTTCATGATTTTCTCAGGCACATGGTCACTAATCTTCACCAGAAACTCCAGGTAATCGTTGTCTTTCTCAAACCGACCGAGTTTCTCTATATGCTGTGGGTAATAAGGATAGTTGTAGTTGACATACATGGTGGAAAGCCGGTCGAAACCCTCGACCATCATTCCCTCGCGGTCCATATCGGTGAACCCCAAGGGACCTGCTATCTGAGTCATGCCTCTCTCTCTTCCCCATTGCTCAACGGTATCCATCAAGGCCTTGGAAACCTCCAAGTCGTCGATGAAGTCGAAGTAGCCAAACCTCACTTGCTGCACATTCCAACGCTGGTTGGCTTTCTTGTTGAGGATAGCCGCTACCCTTCCCACAACTTTCCCCTCCTTGTAGGCCAGGAAAAAGTCGGCCTCACAAAACTCGAAAGCAGGGTTCTTGTCTTTCCTGAGGGTGGCTATTTCATCGGTAAAGAGAAAAGGCACAGCATGAGGGCAGTCTCTATACAGGTCGTAATAAAACTGCACGAAAGTTTTAAGATCGTGGTTGCTGTCTACTTTCCTAATCTCAACTCTTCCCATATCAAATCAAGTTCATTGCATCTCCAAGACCACCTTCATGATATCCGCTGCGAGTGCCTCGGCTTGCTCCATGGTAGCCGCCTCGCTGTAGACCCTGATAATCGGTTCGGTATTGGATTTTCTCAGATGTACCCACTTGTCGGGGAAGTCGATCTTCACACCATCGATATCATTCACCTGCTGGTCTTTGTAGAGTAGTTTTACTTTTTCCAAGATGGCATCCACATCGGTGGAGGGAGTGAGGTCGATACGGTTTTTGGCGATGCTGTATTCTGGCATGCGTGCCCTCAACTCACTGACAGCACATTGCTCATGTGCCAGGGCGGAGAGGAAGAGAGCGATGCCCACCAGTGCATCACGACCGTAATGGCATTCGGGATAGATGACGCCACCATTTCCCTCGCCACCGATTACCGCTCCCACCTTCTTCATCATGGTAGTGACATTGACCTCACCCACTGCAGCGGCGGTATATTCGCCACCATGTTTCTGAGTGACGTCCCTCAATGCCCTTGTAGACGACAGGTTGGACACGGTGTTGCCTGGTGTGTGCTGGAGCACATAATCGGCCACGGAAACAAGCGTATATTCTTCGCCGAACATTTTGCCGTCTTCGCAGATGAAAGCCAACCTGTCGACATCTGGGTCGACCACAATGCCGAGGTCGTATTTCCCACTTCTCATCTCCTGCATGATGCCGGAAAGATTTTTCTCCAACGGTTCGGGATTGTGGGCGAAGTCGCCATTGGGCTGGGCGTTGATGATGGTATATGCTACGCCCAACTGCTCGAAGAGTTGGGGCAGGATGAGCGCGCCTACACTATTGATGGCATCGACACAAACCTTGAAATGGGCGTCGCGCACTGCCTGCTGGTCGACGAGAGAGAGGGCGAGCACGGCATCGACATGCTTCTGGTTGAAAGAGTCGTCGGAAGTGTAAGTGCCCAAGTTGTCGACTTCAGCGAAGGAGAAATCCTCGTCGTCGGCGATTTGAAGCACTTCGTTGCCATCTTCCTTGGTCAGGAACTCACCTTTTTCGTTGAGCAGTTTCAGGGCGTTCCACTGCCTGGGGTTATGGCTTGCCGTGATGATGATGCCACCATCGGCCTTTGCCATGGTGACAGCCAATTCGGTAGTGGGGGTTGTTGCCATGCCGATATCGATGACATCGAAGCCCATGCCGATGAGCGTTCCGCAAACTATGCTCCGCACCATCTCGCCCGACATCCTCGCGTCGCGCCCCACCACGATGCGTTGTCGCCGGGCTTGTCCGTTGCCGGTGCTTCGCCGCTGTATGAACGTGGCGTAGGCAGAAGTGAATTTTACAATATCGAGTGGATTGAGTGTATCGCCGGCAGGACCTCCTATAGTGCCCCTAATGCCTGAGATGGATTTGATAAGTGTCATGATTTATATACCTCTTTCGTATGTGATTTCATAATAATATGGGATAACTTTCGACAGCGCATAACTGGTGCCCTGGCTATGGGGCACAATGATGTTGACCCTGGCTATCTCCTCTCCTTCTTTGGTGACCCTGCCCACATTGATGTAGGAAAGTGGTATGAGCCATCCTGCCGGTACCGACGTGGTGCCATAGGCCGACATCATCACACCGCTGAGGAAGGAAGCCGTGAAAGTGCCGAGGGTATTGGTGACGGCAAACTTGTCGGGCAAAGAAGCATAGGAGATGTTGTTGTTGGACAATCCGAGAGAGTCGACAAGCAGGTTGCGTTCATCGAAACGACAAAGCACATTGACGGTTTCGCCTGGCTTCACCTTTTCACCACAGCCTTTTCTCACGATTTGCATATAGACGCCTGTGTTCTCAAAGAGCACGAACTCATTTCTGCTGACATCAGTGAGGGTATCGCGTTTGAATTCGCTCTCGGTGATGACCCGGATACCCCTTTCGGCTATGAATTTACTGATAGCCGTCCGTTCACGGTCTTTCTGGTCGGCATAGGTTTCCGTGTCATGGCAAGCGGTAGCCATCAGGATGGCGCAAAATGCCAACAAACAACCTGTAATATTTCTCATATTCTTTTAATATCTATTGATGAAGATGTTATGATGTGTAGCATGTTCACAAGACACCAAACGGGATGAAGCGTTTAGAATGGTGCAAAGTTAATACAATTCGTTGTCAATAAGAAAGGATTAGTTGAAATTCTTTCCACCATTTTCACCCGAAGTGTCTTCGCTTGAACTGTTTTCACTCGAACCAATCTCACTCGAACCGTCGGTGCCGGCCTCGTCGTTCTTGTCGGGCTTTGCTCGCACAATACCGTCGTGGGCGGCGAAATAGCGTATGGCCTGCCAAGTGATTTGCTCGGCCTCGGGCATGGAGCATATCAGTTTGCCGCCTGCCGCATTGGCATGTCCGCCACCATTGAAGAACATCTCTGCCAACGTGTTGCAATAATAATGGTCGACCGACCTGAGGCTCACCCACACGAGGTTGTCGCGCTCAGTATCCTCACGGAGCGATATAGACAGGCGCAATTTCTTGATTTTCAACGGCTCGTTGACGAGTCCCTCGGCATCGCCCTTGATGAAATGGAAGCGCCGCATCTCCTGACGTGTAAGCGAGAAGAATGCAGCATGGGCTTCGGGGATGACATTGAGTTTCTGACACATCACAAACCCTCTCATCCTGATACACCACTCGCTGTAGTTGTTGTAGACATTGCGGTAAATCTTGTCTTTGTCGATGCCCTTGGTGAGGAGTTGGCCAATGATGAAATAGATTTCCGGCCTTGAGGAGTTATAGGTGAACCCTCCCGTGTCGGTCATCATTCCACAATAGATGGGGGCTGCTCCCATGCGGGTCATGGCATCGAAACCACCCAACTGATTGATGATACGGAACACCAGTTCGCTGGTGCTGCTCATCTCTGGGTGGGAAACAGTAAGCAAGGTGTCGATATCGGGGGCAAGATGGTGGTCGACAAGCACCTTCTTGGCAGGAGACGAGTCGAGCGCCGGCTGCATATCCATCACTCTCGATGAGGTATTGAAGTCGAGGCAGAAAACCAATTCTGCCTGGGCAAACGCCTCGTCGAGGACTTCCTTGTGCTTGTCGTATCGCTTTACCTTTTCTATGCCTGGCATCCATCTGAGGAAATCGGGGAAGGCATCGGGTACGACAACCAATGGGTCTTTACCTCTCTGTCTGAGATACTCTGCCCATCCAAGCATGGAGCCAAGGGCATCGCCATCAGGACTCTTGTGGCAACACAGCACTATGCGCTGGGAGTCGTCAATCAACTGGTTGAGCAACTCGACCTGAGATTCATTAAGCAAATTGATATTCATAAGCAATCTATTCACAATTCGTCATTGCCATCTGACGGGGCAGATGGCAATGACGATAAGGAGACATGTGCTCGCGGAAAGCCGGGGTCTGCCTGGGGTTAGAAAAGTTTTTCGGGATATACGCCTTCGTCGACGAGTTGCTGTATCTTGTCGACCACACTTTGCCTGTCGGCCGAGTAAGTGACGCCAAACCATTTGCTGGTGGTATCGAGTACTTTCACGGTGGCGGTCTTCTCATTGATGAGTTTGTTGACCATCAATGGGATGAAGAATTCAGCCTTCAGATTCTGCATGTTGGCGGGATTGCTGAGGAATTCCTTGAAATATGCCTCGCTATACTTGAAATAGTCGGGAGTGAATCCCCACATGTTCATGCTCACAGGGGTGTTGTCGTCGATGGCAATCCATTGCCCCTCTTCGTCTTTGTAACGGATGGGCTGCTGGGGACTGCCCATTTGCTCTCCGCTCTCGTCACATCTCACGATTTCAGTACGCTCAACCACTGTGGTGAGGAGGTCGGCACTGTCTTTAGAGCAGATGCCCCTTGCCACCGTGCCATTTTCGGAGATGGTGTTGCCCACCCTGAAACCTACCATGGCATACTTGCCAGTACTTCCTTCAGGAAGGTCGGCAAGGAACTTTCCAATGACCATGAAGGCATCGCGGTTGTAGAAATCATCACAATTGATGACACAGAAGGGTTCCTGGATGGCATTGGCAGCCATCATCACGGCATGATTGGTGCCCCATGGCTTCACTCTTCCCTCTGGGACGCTGAATCCCTCTGGAAGGCTGTCGAGGGCCTGGAACACGAGTTGGGCTGGAATATGGCCCTCGTATTTGCTGAGGATTTTCTCCTTGAAATCTTGTTCGAAATCTTTTCTTATGACAAAGACGATTTTACCAAAACCTGCCTTAATGGCATCATAGATGGAATAATCCATAATCGTCTCTCCATTGGGACCAAGTCCGTCGAGTTGTTTCAAACCGCCATACCGACTTCCCATTCCTGCGGCTAACAATAGTAATGTTGGTTTCATGATGATTGGTGTTTTTTACTCTTTAATTAAAGGATAGGCGAAGAGTCACCTCTTCGCTTCAGTGGGCAAAGGTACACAAAAAAAACGAGGCTGGGGCTATATTATTATAATTTAACTTACACAAGCCCAATAACGACGAAGGACTTCTGACAAATTGTCATGGACTGACAAAAGCAAATATTGCGTAGATAATACGCAACAAAATGGCACAATTTCGCTGTTTTGACAGGGGAAATGGACTAAAAATCTTTTGGCACGATATTTGTTGCGTATATTTTACGCAAGTATTGTTTGACTTTTTAAAATTGATTTATGCAGTACACAATCCGTGATTTGTTGCATGGCGCAAAAGCCATGTCGAAGAGTGTCTTTGGTCAGAAAGACGAGTATCAAATCAAGTTCAACCACGAGGACGACGGTCTTTGGTATGTGGATTTTCCAAACTGGCCGTTCGATCATCACAATCTTCTGATGGTGGCAGGTGCCGATAAGATGTGTGCTTTCCTTTCGGATGATGATGTGACTACCGAGGTGCTGGTGCGTCCGTCGAACAAGAGGCTCCAACTTGATGGCTATGCCGAACTGATTCAGAAAGACCACTCCCTGACAGGAGGCTCCACCTATGAGGTGCGAAATCTTGAGGGTTTCAACCGCGACATCTGGCTTTGCCCCGTCACCTTGTTTGTCCTGGGTCGCTATCCCAAGTACATGTATGTGAAGAAAGTATCCAGGACAGACCGGTTGGAAAAAGAATAGTCTGTTAAAAGCCAAGAGAGAGGGTGCCGTAGGGCATCCTCTCTCTGTTGTTTATGGTCAGTTTCTCCAGCCATGCCTTGACCTGCGATTATTCCTGAAGGCTGTCAAAGAGTCCCCAACACGCATCTTCAAGCAGTTCGATGACCAATTCAAACTGTTCGTCGCCCCCGTAGTATGGGTCGGGAATATAGCGATGCATGGGATGGTGTCTCAGGTATTGAGCCATGAGCCGTATCTTGCGGAGATCGTACGGCGACCTTGCCATCGACTTAATGTCGCTGGCGTTCTGCTCGTCCATGGCGACAATGATGTCGTAGTGGTCGAAATCCTTCGGTGAAAACTGGCGCGCCCTGCTGTTGAAATCATATCCATGACGCTTTCCATGGGTCCTCATCCTGCTGTCAGGCAACTCCCCCACATGCCAATGGCCTATACCGGCAGACTCTGCATGGTAGAAGTCTTCTTTTTGATTTATCGAGACAATATGGTTGAATATTCCCTCCGCTGCCGGGGAACGGCAAATATTTCCCAAACAGACAAATAGCAATTTATACTTCCTCTTTTGCATTGTTGCGAATTAAATATGTTTATACAAGAACACCTATATGATAATAACCTATGTTTATGGCGAAAATTATAAAAAAAGTTTGCACATTTCCACAAAAGTTTTATCTTTGTGGAGTTAATGAAATACACGCGATGACAGACTCAATTCTTTCTTCTTCCATAAGCAACACTTGGCAGGGTCTTATCACCTGTCAACAAATAGACCATTCGTTGAAGGCAGACTTGTCTCAAATGAAATCATTTGTGAATAGTCACATGTATTGTCTTGTAGAACGAGGATGGGTTTCTGTGCAGTTTGGCAAATACGAAGTGAAAATATCTGCATCGGAGTTCATGATTTTCCCGCCACACATTCCTCCTTTTGTACTCTCTACAAGCGATGACTTCCGTGCCATTTACCTGGCAGTGAGTTCGAATTTCATCCTTGACTGTCCTTCAGCACGTTATGTATCTCATACCTCTACTTATTCCTTGCTTCACGAGAGTTCGCCCTGCATCTCTTTAAGTCCAAAAGACCAGGAGACCATCAGCAACACGATGGTGATGTTCATGCAACGCATGTCATCGCCCACACCCTACACCAAAGATGCGCTCCAGTCTTTATATGGATTGTTCTTGTCAGACTTAATGGCCATTTTCGACACCGCACCCGTTCACTCCATTGAGAACCAAAGTGGCTTCAAATTGTTTGTGGAATTCAACAGGTTGTTGTTGGCGGATTTCTGCGAGCACCACGAAGTGTCGTATTATGCCCAGCGAATGGGAATTTCCTCACGTTATTTGTCGATGATTGTCAAACAAGTGTCGCACACTACAGTGGCAGCCTACATCAACCAGCACTTGATGCTTGAGGCATGCTGGCTGCTGAAGACCAGCGAGCACAACATTCAAGAAATCAGCGACTTGCTTCATTTTGCCGACCAAGCCTCATTCTCCAAGTTCTTCAAACGCCAGAAAGGGCTTTCACCATTGCAGTATCGCAAGATGGAGCACTCTTCGAAGATGCGGGCTAAGTAAATTCGGCCAAATTCTCTATCAACTCTTTTGTGGTAATGTTCATGCCAAGTGCCCTCATCCTGCGGCACAGCACACTGGCTTGGGCGATGGCTTGTTTCCTGAAATCAGCAGCAAGCGCAGTCAGCGCTTCAAGTTCGGTGGCAAAAACACAATCCTGAGAATAGGCTACCCGCGTGTTCTTCAGTAAGTAGGATATTTCCCAGTAACCATTAAGTTCTTCTCCCAAGTCGGTCCACTCGGTGATGATTTTCCTCACCTCTCCTACCCCAGGAATCCCTTCCACATTGAGGTGGGATGTCACCCATACCCTGTCGCCAACGGAGAAAAGCGGAGTGGGTTCGTTTTCCGGACTCTCCTTTTTTTTCTTCTTTTTACGCTTAGTGCTCCAGAACCCATCGAGTGCGGAGCAATCGCCTTGCTCGAACAGATAAAGTCCGTCGCGCAGGCTCTGTAATTCTGCCATGGAAAAATCGCTTCTGAGGAATCCATGCAAAAGCAGTTCTTTGTCTACTTTTGCCTCGAGATTCATGTCTTTCACGATATCCTCATGTTTGTTGTCGAAAAAGTCGTTCATATCGATTACTAATTGTTGCAAAGTTATTGATTTTTTTCCTATTTTTCTTGTTGCAAACTATTTTTTTTCATATTTTTGCATACTTTTCTCAGACAATTATTAACCAAAGATATCGGAACCTCAAGAAGCAAACTATGAACCCAATAGAGAAATATCTTCAGGGAAGCAATAAAGAAGCGAAGAAACGGGCACTTTCCTGGCTTACTGTTTTTGGCATACAATCCGTAGTAAGCCTAAAACCGAGTGACGATTTTTGCAATATCATTACAAGACACATCGAAGGTGAGCGCGACATCAACCAGATTCACCAAGACACGCACGACTACTACCACAAACAGCACACCCACACCAGCAAACTGGGAAAGCACGAAGAAGCAGACAAAGTGTCGGTGCGCATCATGGAACTATTGGAAGAGCCACGCTGCGAATTGAGCATTGAAGATTTCTCCAGGACTCATCGCCATATGTTTCATGGCATATACCATGATTCGGGCAAGTTGCGTGAGCACCCGGCGAGCAAGAAAGAATGGGTGTTGTCGAATGCTTCGGTGCTCTACCCAAAGAGCGAAACCATCCGCCAGTATCTTGAATATCTGTTTGCCATAGAGCGTGAGATTGACTATTCGAAACTGTCACGTGCCCACAAACTGCGCAGTTACAGTTCGTTTATAGCAAAGTTGTTCATGATCAACGCTTTCCACTATGCCAACACCCGTACGGCTTTTGTGTATGCCCTCCAATATCTGCTCAGCCGTGGAAACACCATCTGTAACGACACCTTCTACCGCGAGGCATGGTATTTCCGCAATGCTATCATACGTGCATGTTACACCAACATGCATCAGGGCATCTACCCCACTACGGAATACATGGAGATGTTTCTGAGCAACTTGCTACATGATGAGGAAAATGAGTTGCGCAACCACCGGATGATGATTAAAGGCGAATAAACTTACGCCACTGCGTTCATCGTCCGGGGTGTTCTACAGGCACCACCAGTTCACATTCCATCCATTCTTCAAGCAACTTTCGGCAATCGCCGAGAGCCAGGCTGTCGTCGACCTCATAGGCATCCATAAGCGTGTCTTTCATGTCGTTGAGGCTGAATGGTTGTCGCCCCACCTTTTTCCATAGGAAAAGGGCTGTTTCATTAAACACGATGGCATTATGCATGTCGACTTGTTTGTTTAACGTGTCGACCATCCACGCTAAGGAGTCGACGGCATCGATGCGGAAAGCGGGATTGGCCATGTAGCGAAACGTCGCGTCGGCTTTCCTCCTTATCTTCGATGCTCTTGGGACGGGCTGCACTTCTACCATTCTTGCCAACACGTCTTCTAACCTCGCCTTCTCTGTAGTAGTATTGTGATCGCCTTTGAGCGTAACGGTATTTCCACGCACCATCATCACCCGGTGTATCACATAATGGCCGTTGTCAGTGAGGGCCAGTACTATATCTCTGGGCTTTACATGCGCTGTATGCTCCAGCGTCACCAACTCTTCGCCATTCTTCAGCGTCGGCAGCATACTATTCCCTTTTGGCACCATTCTCACCCGATAGCCATCATCGAGATAGTGTTTCATGTAGGCAACAAACTGTTCGTTGGGTATCTGAATGGCGTTATCTTGACCGGCAGAAGGGGTCCGCCTGCAGGAAACAAAAGCCACGACAGCGACAACCATCAGTAAGAAAAGGGATTTGCGGAATGGATTCATAGGAAATATCAATAAAATTATACACCACACACCGCCAAAGGCAGTGCCAGATGTCTGTAATAAGGATAATGGCAAAAAAATAAGCCAGACATTGTCTGGCTTATATTTCCTAGTCCTAAGATTAGAACATGGGAGCGGGCTCGTCTGTTGGAGGAGTGTCGGGGTTGGTCGATACTTCCACAGGAGGCTCAGTGCAGATAGCAGCTCTCAGGTTCAGAGACATAGCCTTAGTTTTGGGCTCTGAATAAATAGCTTTCATAATCGTTAAATTAAAAAGTTAGTAAATAATGTTTATTAATTCAATGCAAAGATAAGACTAATTTTATATACTCCAAAATATTTGAGTGATTTTTTTCAAATTCAATCACTATTTTGAGCCAATAATGCAAAAATTAGTTAATTCTTGCCTGTTAGAAACAGTTCTTACAAAAAAACAGCAGGCCAAGACGAATGTCTGGCCTGCTTTGTGCGAGTGTCTCTGATTAGAACATGGGAGCGGGCTCGTCTGTTGGAGGAGTGTCGGGGTTGGTCGATACTTCCACAGGAGGCTCAGTGCAGATAGCAGCTCTCAGATTCAGAGTCATAGCCTTTGTCATCGGCTGGAAATAAGTTTTTTTCATAACTCTTAATTTTAAATGTATTAATACAATTAGTGAATGGTGTTATTAAATATAACGCTGCAAATATATAAAGATTTTTTTTTCCAACAACATGAAGCAAGCGGAAATTAACGTAATTTAACAAAATATTTGTTTTTTCGCGTTGATTTGCCTCTTTTAGACCTAAAATCATGCCATACGCCCTTCATCTGTCGCTCTCATCGGTAGTGTGTAATGATTCGGCGGCCATATCCAGATGGTCTTGAGGCAGCACATAGGGCTTGGCGTGATTCTTCAGGAAAATGCCATTGAGCGTATACTCAAGGGCGGTGAGTGTTTGGAGGCGGTTTTGGGGTTTCAGTTCACATTCCCACAACGTGATGCAGTGCCACCCCATCTCGGCAAGTCTTGCTTTCTGCTGTTGGTCGCGCTCTTTGTTGCGCGTGATTTTCTTTTGCCAGAATTCGGTGTTGGTCTTGGGCATGGTGAAATACTTGCATCCTTCGTGCCCATGCCAGAAGCACCCGTTGACGAAAATGCATGTGCGGTATTTCCTCATCACGATATCAGGATGCCCTGGCAGACGCCTATGGTTGAGCCGATACCTGAACCCTCTCGCAAAGAGATATTTCCTGACAATGAGTTCGGGTTTGGTATCCTTGGAGTGAATGGCTGCCATATTGTCGTGGCGGCGTTGCTTCTCGAGAGGTGTCATGCCGTGAATGTCTAAATACCCAGCCCTTGCGTGAAAGAAGCATCGACCGCCTTTACTTGCAGTATCCTGGAATTTGGCGGCACACTGTGAGTAAGCCAAATATTACCACCGATGACGGTATTGTCGCCGATGGTCACTCTGCCAAGAATGGTAGAATTGGCATATACCGTGACGTGGTTTCCGATAATGGGATGTCGTGGGATATTGACAGGTTTTCCATTGTCGTCGGTAAGGAAATTCTTCGCTCCGAGTGTCACGCCTTGATAGAGAGTCACATGGTGCCCGATGATGCATGTCTCGCCGATCACCACACCCGTGCCATGATCGATGGCAAAGTACTCCCCTATTTGTGCCCCGGGGTTGATATCGATGCCGGTGGTGGAATGGGCTTGTTCGGTAAGGATTCTGGGGAGAATCGGCACTTGCATGACATGCAACTGGTGTGCCACCCTGTAATGCACCATGGTCTGCACCACGGGATAGCAGAAGATGACCTCACTGTAATTGCGCACTGCCGGGTCGTTATTGAAGATAGCCTGAACGTCGGTAAAGAGCAACCGCTTGATTTCGGCGAGGCTGTCGATGAAACGCAGCATGATTTCCTGAGCCTCTTCTTCCACAGTTGCCTGGCAATCGCGTTCAAAGAGCAATGCCAGCGCTATCTGTTCCCTCAGCAAGATACTGAGGCGTTCGAGTTTCACGCCAACGTGATATTCCCGAAAGTTCCTGTCGCCAAGACGTTCGTCGAAATAGCCGGGAAAGACGATGTCTTTCACCAACTCGATGATGGTGCGCAGCGCCGCCACCGATGGCAACTGTCGGTTGTTGCATGGGGTGAGCAGTTGTTCTTCGGGCGACACTTCGGCCAGTTTCCTGATATTTTTCTGGAATATTTCGTTTGTCATATATAATAAGGTATAATGGATATCTTGGTTGTCGGGTATGGTCACTTCCTCTTCCGTTTTCCCTTTTTGGGGATTTCACGGTAGGGCCGGTAAGGGGTTTTTATCATCTCTGCCACCTGTTGCGCGATGACGCCAGCCCCTTTTTCGTTGGGATGGATGCCATCCGAAAGGATGAATTTGGGGTCGGAAATGGCTGAATACAGGTCGATAACCTCGAGGTGGTTGTTGCGTGCCACAGCATCGATGGCGGGTATTACCTCGTTGACGATTACACTGTCGGAGATCGTCCACTGGTCTTTGAACGCCTTGATGGGATGGGCAAGGATTATCCTGGGGTTGGAAGGCAATGCCTTGAGGGAGTCGATCATTTGCTGATAGTCGGCAGCAAATTCCGAATGGTGTTTCCAGTTCTCCGTCTTGCTGTCGTTGGTGCCGAGTTTGATGACGACGACATGCGGATTGAAAGCCAACGCATCGCGCCATGCCAGTTCGTTCATATAAGGAAAGTCGCCTTTATTGAGCAATGTCCTCGCCCCCACCCCGAAATTCTTCACATGATACCCCTCTCCGAGCAGTTGCTGGAGTTGGGCAGGATAACCATGGTTTTCGGCCATGTCGATTCCCGACCCGTCGGTGATGCTGTTTCCTATACACGCTACCCTGACAGCGTCTTTTCTTGGCGCCTTCAGCCGGCTGAGCCATACTTGGAGTTCGTTCATCATCTGTTGGTGGAAGGGGAAAGACTGACGTATGCCAAAGCCATGTCCGCCATGAGTATATACATGAAGCGAGCAGTTGTTTCCTGCATTCCGCATGGCTGAGTAGTAGGCTATGCCATTCGCAACGGGTGGCACCCCACGGTCGTCGTTTGCCAAGAAGATGGCTGCGGGAGGGGTGAGATGGCGCCGCACATGGAGTTCGTTGCTATATTCACGTGCAACGCCCTCATCATCACGCTCATCACCAAGGAAATTGACACACGACCCTTCATGCTGGCCGCTTTTCCCCATGGTGATGACGGGATAGAAAAGGATGCTGAAATTGGGGCGCGCATCAAACTCGGCATGGGTGGAGACGGTGGAAGCGAGATGTCCTCCTGCCGAGAACCCCATAATTCCCACGTCGAAGGGATTGACACCCCAAACCTCGGCGCTGTCGCGTATGAGTCGCATCGCTTTTTCGGCATCCGACACCGGCAGGGCCCTTTCACCATTAGGCATGCGGTATTGCAAGACAAAGTAGGCGATACCTTGCTGGGAAAAGAACTCCGCCCAGTCAGTACCTTCGTTTTGCAAGGAAAGGTGATGGTATGCCCCTCCAGGGCATGCGACGACTGCCCTACCCGATGCCTTGTCGGGCTCGGGCAAGAAAGCAAACAGTTTTCCTACGGAATCATGCGGCATGGAGACAACAAACTGCCTATCCACATGCTGTGCCATCGCCCTGCCCAGAAACAGACTGAGCAATACGGTGAAGACAGCCATGAAAACACGTTGTTTCCTCATATATAACACACTAATGATTATTTATGAACTGATGATCTTGAATCGCGCGAACTTGACGAGCAATTGCTTGGTGCCCATATTCTCAAAAGTCACGGTGGCTTTGGTATTCTCGCCCGTACCTTCCACTTTTACCACAGTGCCACGACCAAACCGCTGGTGCTCGATGACACATCCCTCATGAATATCGAAGGTGTCGCCGATAGAAGAACCGGAAGGCTTGCCCTGTGACCTGGTGGAAGAGAGCGGACGGAGACGCCCGCCATGTTGTTGCTGCAACCGCTTGAATTCTTCTGAGAAAGGGTCGACGGGGGGCTCTGCCGACCTTGGAGGAACAGCCCTCGGCATAGGGTCGGCTTTAAACTGTGTGGCGACAGGGTTGGCATTCTGAAAGTTCTCCCTGCCATAGCGCCGGGGAGCCCACTCTTCGCCACGTTTTGCACGGGTCATTGGCCCAACGCTGATAAGCGAAGGGTCGATATCTCTGAGAAAACGACTTTGCGCATTAAACTCCATCCTCCCATACCGCATACGCGACTGTGCACTGGTGAGGATACAGTGTTTCTCTGCCCTAGTGATGGCGACATACAACAGCCTGCGCTCCTCTTCGAGTTGCCTTGGCGTATCGGTAGACATCGGACTGGGGAAAAGGTTCTCCTCCAGTCCCACGACAAACACCGTGGGGAATTCAAGTCCTTTCGCGCTATGCACCGTCATGAGCGTCACTCGTTCGGCAGCATTGTCATCACCACCGTCAAGGTCGGTGAGCAATGCCACTACTTGCAGGTAATCAGCAAGATACACTTCATCGGGCTGTCCCTCTTCACGACGTGATTCCACAAAGTCTTTCATGCCATTGAGCATCTCATCGAGATTTTCCTTCCGTGAAAGTCCTTCTGGGGTGAGGTCTGACATGAGGTCCTGCATGATGCCCGACTCTTTTACGATTTCCGTACCGAGAGAAAAGACATCTGTAGTAGCGGCCTTTTCCATGAATCCGAGAATCAGTTGCCTGAAAGCAACGATTTTTGTCATGGTGGCTTTGGAGAGTTGCAGTCCTGCTTCTTGGGGATGACAGATGGCACGCCAAAGGCTCATACCGTTCTGCTGTGCCGCCGTAAGGATTTTCCCCAACGTGACATTTCCGATTCCTCTTGCAGGATAATTGATTACCCTTCTGAAAGCCTCCTCATCATCAGGATTCACCACAAGCCGGAAATATGCGATAACATCCTTAATCTCCTTGCGCTGATAGAAACTCAGTCCTCCATAGATGCGGTAGGGTATGCCTTCCTTGCGCAGTTGCTCTTCAAAGATGCGACTTTGGGCATTGGTACGGTAGAGGATGGCGAAATCGCCATAGCCGGCATTTTCCTCTTTCTTGATTTTGGCAATATTCTTGCACACCACCACGGTTTCCTCACGGTCGCTATACAAGGGGATATAACGCAAAGCCTCGCCCACATCGTTTCTGCTGAACACATCTTTCCTTATCTGCCTCTTATTGTGCGAGATAAGACTGTTTGCCGCCTTCACGATGACCTGAGTGGACCGATAGTTCTGTTCGAGTTTGAAAAGCCGGGAACCTTTGTACAGGTTATTGAAATCGAGGATATTGTCGATATCGGCACCTCTGAAAGAATAGATGCTCTGTGCGTCGTCGCCAACCACACAAACCTGTTGCCGCTCCTTGGAGAGTTGGTAGATGATTTGTTGCTGGGCATAGTTGGTGTCCTGATACTCATCCACGAGGATGAATCCGAAACGGTCGACATATTTTCTCCTCACATCCTCATGACCATCAAACAACAGGTATGTGTAGAGCAGCAAGTCGTCGAAATCCAGCACATTGGCTTGTTTGCACCTTCTGGCATACTCGCTATAGATTTGCGCCAGCATCGGCATCTTCATGCTTTTATCACGCTCATAAGCATTTTTATCCGACTCATAGAGTTGTGCCGTGATGAGTCGGTTTTTCGCGAGTGAAATGAGATTGTGCACGGTGGCTGGCTTATACACGTTTTCGTCGAGAGCGAGTTGCTTGATAATGTTCTTTATCAGCGTTCTCGAATCACTCTCGTCGTAAATGGTATAATTGGAATGAAAACCGATTTGCTCTGCCTCAATCCTGAGAATCCGGGCGAAGATGCTATGGAAAGTGCCCATATTGAGAGACCGTGCCCTGTCGTCGCCCACAAGTTTGGCCACCCTCTGTTTCATCTCTGATGCAGCCTTATTGGTGAAGGTGAGTGCTAGGATATTCCATGGGTTGTAACCATTGAGCAGGAGGTAGGCCACCTTGTAGGTGAGCACACGCGTCTTTCCCGACCCTGCTCCGGCAATGACGAGCGATGGTCCGTCGATATACTCTACTGCCTTTCTTTGGCTTTCGTTGAGTTGATTCAGCAAGTTTTCAACTTCGGGCATTTTCTGTTGTTCTATGATAACATGTTGAAGCAGAAGGGGATGGTTCACTGCTGGGGAAACGATGGCATGTTTCTCATCTGCCGTACTATCTGCTTTTGCCGTTTAAGCAACCAGGCAGAAGGGTGCTTCGAATTGCGTTTCAATGGATTTGGCAAGGTGGCTGCGATAAGGGCACAGTCGGCCTTGGTGAGTTCGGAGGGCTGTTTGTTGAAGTTGTGCCGTGCCACGGCTTTTACACCATAAATACCCTTTCCCATCTCAATGGAGTTGAGATATACCTCCATGATGCGCTCTTTGCTCCAGAAGAGTTCTATGAGCACAGTGAAATAGGTTTCCAGACCTTTTCTCACCCAGTTGCTGTTTGGCCAAAGGAAGACATTCTTTGCCGTCTGCTGGGTGATGGTGCTTCCCCCTCTCGGCCTCTTGCGTTTCTTGTTGTCTTTCTGGGCTTGTTTGATAGCCACGGGGTCTACCCCATGATGAATGAGAAAACGCTGGTCTTCACTGGCCATGACTGCCATGGGCATGTAGGGCGACATTTTTTCGAGGGGAACCCATTCATGATGCAGGGTGATATCTTCTCCGTTTTTCACCTGCTGCACACACCTGATGACCATGAGAGGGGTGACAGGTACAGGCACAAACCGGAATAGTACCACTGCTAATATAGTGGAACTGAAAAACAACAAGATGACCCATTTGAAAAACCTGAAGATTTTTCTGAAAAAAGAAAATCTTGCTTTCATCTGCATTTGGGAATTAAGCCACCAACAGTTATGTTTGCCGTAATAAAAAAAGGAATGTAATATGTACAAAATGGGCGGATTATTCATCCGCCCTATTTTGAAGAATATGTTACCTCAAAATTAGTTAAGGTTGCCTGCGTTGGCTGCGTCGATCATTGCCTGGCTAGCATACATGTAGATTTCCACACGGCGGTTCTGCTGACGGCCAGCAGCGGTGCTGTTGTCGGCGATAGGCTGATGTGAGCCGAAACCGGAAACGTTCTGGAACTGCGATGAGGGCACGCCGCAATTAACGAGATAATTGGCCACGGCCTGAGCACGGTTGAGCGAAAGTGGGTCGTTCACTTTGTCACTACCGGTGCTGTCGGTATGGCCCTGGATGTCGATGAGGAGTTGGGGCTCCGACTTCAACATCTCGGCAAACTTGGTGAGTGCAGTCTTAGATGCATTGTTGAGGGCATATTTGCCAGTAGCGAAGAGGATACCTGAGTCGAAGGCCACCTTCACGGCGGTAAGACCGTTCTGGTCGGTAATCTCTGTCACCTGTGCATTCTCCACAGCGGCAGCCTTTGCCTTCACCTTGTCCATATGACGGCCGATGAGCGTACCTGCTGTAGCGCCTACGGCTGTTCCAATAGCAGCACCAATGGCAGTGCTCTTTGTATCCTTACCTATCAACTGGCCAACGATACCACCGAGGACGGCGCCGCCACCAGCACCAAGCAGACCGCCAGTACCGGCACTAGTTTGACAACCTACTACCATCAGAGCACACATAACGTATGCAATCAAATTTGATTTTTTCATAATGTATAAATTAATAATCGTTAATAAAAAACTTGTTAATTCTAAAGATTTCCTTGTTTTGAAAGTTGATAATCTGATTGCAAAGATAGTAAAAAAGAGTATAGTTCAAAAGAAATCGGCTTTTTTTTTCAATTTTTTTGTATCTCTATAGCCACAATGTACACAATACCATGATTTTTCTTTCATCAGATGATATGATAGGTTGTGTAAAAAACTCTGTCTTTTGTTTCGCATTGCGCTCGGTTTTGATTTTGACCTGCGGTCGAAATGAGGATGCACCTCGGCAATGGAAACAAAAAACTCGGTCTTTTGTTTCGCATTGCGCTCGGTTTTCACTAATTTTGCAGGCAAAATAACAAACCATAGATTTACAATGGCAAAAGAATTGAAAGATTTGACCAAGAGGGCTGACAATTACAGCCAATGGTTCAACGACTTAGTAGTGAAAGCAGATTTGGCCGAACAGTCGGCCGTTCGCGGTTGTATGGTCATCAAACCTTATGGCTATGCCATTTGGGAAAAGATGCAGTCGCAGTTGGACAAGATGTTCAAGGAGACAGGTGCCCAGAATGCCTATTTCCCCTTACTGATACCCAAGTCTTTCCTCTCTCGCGAAGCCGAGCACGTGGAAGGCTTTGCCAAGGAATGTGCCGTGGTAACTCATTACCGGTTGCGCGCCAAGGCCGACAAGAGCGGTGTGGAGGTAGACCCTGCCGCCAAATTGGAAGAGGAACTGATTGTAAGGCCTACATCGGAAACCATCATCTGGAACACCTATAAAAACTGGATACAATCTTGGCGCGACCTGCCATTGATGTGCAACCAGTGGTGTAACGTGATGCGCTGGGAGATGCGTACCCGCCCGTTCCTGCGCACTTCTGAATTTCTCTGGCAAGAGGGACATACTGCACATGCCACCCGTGAGGAAGCCGAAGAAGAGGCCCGCAAGATGCTTGGCGTCTACGCCAAGTTTGCTGAGGAGTGGATGGCAGTGCCCGTGGTACAGGGAGTGAAGAGCGAGACCGAACGATTTGCCGGTGCCCTCGACACCTATACCATCGAGGCGATGATGCAAGACGGCAAGGCGCTCCAAAGCGGCACCTCGCATTTCCTCGGACAGAATTTCGCCAAGGCTTTTGAAGTGACCTATCTCAACAAAGAGAACAAGCCCGAATATGTATGGGCAACATCATGGGGTGTCTCCACACGTTTGATTGGCGCTCTCATCATGACCCACTCCGATGACAATGGTCTGGTGCTTCCGCCACGTCTCGCTCCTATCCAGGTGGTCATCGTGCCTATCACCAAAGGCAGCGACCAACTTGCCGCTATCAGCGAGCGTCTTGAGCCGGTGATTGCTGCACTCAGAGCCGCCGGCATCAGCGTGAAATATGACGATGCCGACAACAAGCGCCCAGGCTTCAAGTTTGCCGACTACGAACTGAAGGGCGTTCCCGTGCGCCTGGTAATGGGTGGACGCGACTTGGAGAACGGCACCATCGAGGTGATGCGCCGCGACACCTTGGAGAAAGAGACCTATCCGCTCGATGGCATCGTGGAGCATGTAGAGCAATTGCTCGAGGAGATGCAGACCAACCTGCTGGAGAAGGCCCGCCAATGGCGCGACGAGCGCATCTATGAATGCGACAACTACGAGGAGTTCAAGGAGCGTGTGAAAGACGGTGGATTCTTCCTTTGCCACTGGGATGGCACTGCCGAGACCGAGGCAAAAATCAAGGAAGAAACGCAAGCCACCATCCGCTGCGTGCCTTTCGGTGTGGAACAGACTCCTGGTGTGGACATGGTGAGTGGCAAGCCTTCTGTTGCCCGTGTCATCATTGCAAGAAGTTATTAATCCTGAATATTATTTTGAAATGAGAAGAATCGTATTCTCCTTGGCATGCTTGCTGATAGGCATCAATGCCATGGCACAATTGCCCATGAAGATAACGGCAAAATTTGCCAAAGGCAATCAAGCCACTTATCTCTTTGACAGTGAGACGAGCATCGGCTCACCGATGGGAGACAGTCCCATCAAATCGACTTCTTCATCGGAAGTGAAGTTCTCGGTAACCGAGGTACGCCCCGACGGCTATACCATAGAAGCCACCATGCTCAATGTAGATGGTAACAACTTGAATTTACCGGGCGAAGAAGCCGCAACGAAATTGGTGGTCGACTTCTTAAAACAGTGGGTTGGCAAAAAGGCATTACTGCAGGCCGACAAAGACGGTAAAATATTGAGCATCAAGAATTACGAGGCATTAAAGGCCGAATTGTCCAAGGTAGCGGAAGATCTTATCAAGACGGTTCCTGCTGAAGGTGCTGAGGGCTCAGCCCTTACCAGTGAATTACTTCAGAAAACATTGGTCAAGCAACTCGACGAAGACAAGATGATATCGACATTCACCGGCAAGGTGTTCGACTTCTACGGAAAGACCATCTCCACGGGCATGATGGAAGATATCGAGGTGGAAGGCATGAAAGCCAAAGACACCTATGTGATTTCTGCTCCCAAGAACAGTAGTGTATATACCATCAACAGCACAACAGTGGTGGCAATGTCGAACGATGACCTCAAAGCCATGCTCTTGAAACAGTTGGAAGACAACATGCCTGAAGACCAGGTGGAAGCCCTCAAACCACAAATCGACCAAATGATTAATGGTGGCATGATTAAAATCGACGGCAAAGGAACTGCCACCTATGTATTCAAGAAGAATAGTTGGATGCAGTCGATGGATTCTTCCATGACACTGGATGTCATGGGTAATAAAACCGAAATCACATCGAAAGCAACGTTGAAAGAGAGCAAATAATACTCCTCCCGACGGCATTTCATACAGCCCCTCCCTTCATTTGTGGGAAGGGGCTTTTTTCGTCTTCATGGGGTACAAAAAAATGACCCCCGCCAATTCCCTCGCCTCACGGCGGTGGGAATCTTTGGGTGTCACAGAATTAAAAGATCAGCATTGAAAATATTCTTTTACTTAAATTTACCCTGAAACTAACACTCAATTATCCTGTTGCATTACATTAATGAATTTATCTATGAAAAAAAATCTATCATCCATGCCCTTTCTCTGCCCACCCCTGAGGAGGGAGATACTCGGTATTTCCAAAACACGGCGTGACACACGAAATTCCCCACACTACAGGTAGGGCATGCATTGCCACTGTCTGGAAGTAAGCCAATACCCCATAAGGTAACGGGAGCGTATGTCATCTCATGATATGACTTTATGTCGGCCCTCCTTGCCTAAAGAGTCCTTGGGCTATTCGAAAAACATCGAAAATGTATTTTCCTCAATCAATTATGTGGCAAAAATAATATATTTCTGTGTAATTTGCAAGAATATGCAATAGAAAAAACCATTTTTACAGGAAAAATCAGCATAAAATGACAAAAATACAGTGAGAATGACTATACAAGCCAACTCATGAACAAAAAAAAATTTGGCGCTATGAAAGAAATAAACTATTTTTGCATTATCAATCAATCCTACTATTCAGCAATCCAAAAAACAACGAAATGAAAAAATCATTGTTGATGCTCTGCATGCTTCTGACCGTGACCCTCGGATGGAGCAAAGGAGTAACCCGCCCGAAACTCGTGGTGGGCATCGTGGTAGACCAAATGCGATGGGACTACCTGTACTATTATTCTGAAAAATACAGCGACGACGGATTGAAACGCTTGCTCTCCGAAGGATTCAGTTGTGAGAACACGATGATTACCCACGTTCCCACCGTCACGGCCATAGGTCATTCCAGCGTCTATACTGGTTCGGTGCCCGCATTTACGGGGATTGCCGGCAACAATTTTCTTCTTAACGGCAAGAACGTGACCAGCGTGACAGACACCACCGTACATGCCGTGGGCAGTGACATTACCCACCGCGAAGGCAAATGCTCACCCCGCAACCTGCTGGCCAACACGATAGGCGACCAATTGAAAATCGCTACCGACTTCAAGGCCAAGGTCATTGGCGTGGCCCTGAAAGACAGAGCCTCCATCCTTCCTGCCGGCCATGCTGCCGACGCCGCCTACTGGTGGGATGGAAAAGCCGGACATTTCATCAGCAGCAGTTACTACATGGAAAAACTCCCCAGTTGGGTGGAGTCATTCAACAAAGTCAACCACACCGCCCCTGACTACGATATCAAAACCGACCCGGCTGGCATCACCATCACTTTCAAGATGGCAGAGGAAGCATTGGTGAAAGAGCAAATGGGCAAGGACGACATCACTGACTTGCTTGCCGTCAGCATTTCCTCGACAGATGCTATCGGGCACGCCACTGGCACCCGTGGCACGGAGAACTGGGCTGCCTATAAGGAGTTGGACAAGTGCATAGGCAAGTTTCTGCGCTATCTCGACCAAAAAGTGGGGCGCGACAACTACCTGCTGTTCCTCACTGCCGACCATGGCGCTGTGCATAATGGCAACTTCATGAATGAGCACCATATTCCTGGTGGCGGATGGGAAGCAAGTGCTACAAGCAAGACGTTGAACGACCGTCTGTCGCAACAATTCGGTGCCACCGGCAAATACGTGAAAGCCATCATGGACTGCCGCATCTATCTCGACCACGATTTGATCGAGGCCAACGGACTTGATTTAAGAGCCGTGAAGAAAAGTGCCGTTGATATCTTGAAAGAAGACAGCCAATTTGCCTATGTGGTGGATTACGAGGAGGTGAACAACAGCGCAGTTCCCTTCTTCCTCCGCGAGCGTATCATCAACGGCTACCACCGCATGCGCAGCGGCGACCTCTTGGTGGTGATGCAAGGCAGCCACCAACATGGCAAGGTAGGAAAAGACTATAAGGGCACCTCGCATGGCACCTGGAATCCCGACGATTCACACATCCCCCTGCTCTTCTTGGGATGGCATGTGAAACAGGGCAGCACCAGCACCCCCACCCGCATGGTTGACATTGCCGCCACGGTTTGTGCCATGCTTCACATCCAGATGCCCGACTGTTGCATTGGCGACGCCATTCAGGAGGTTTGGAAATAACTTGAAAGAAAAAACGAAATAAAGGGCTGAACAGACCACGATGTCTTTTCAGCCCTTATTTCGTTAACGGAAGAGAAGTGTAGTATCGATGCCGCCTCACATAATATTGCCAAAGAATAGAGCAGGGAGCAAGTTGCCCGGATTCAGTTTCTTTGCGCATCTGCTGTATTTTCTGCCTCTCTCCATCAAACTCATGTTTCCATTTCCTGAAATCATGTCTGGCCTTGTAGATGGCCTTGAAATCACCCACATTTCCACACAATAGGGTTTGGTAAGCAGCCACATAGTCGAGCACCCATCTCAATAGCATCACCCTCCGCAACCTTTCCTTTGGCAGGTTCTTATAGAGCATGGTGAGATTGTTTCTGAAATTAAGATATGCTTTCATGGGATTGCCTTTGGGTAATGTTCCTCCACCTACATGATAGACCCGGCTCTCGGCCACGCAGAAAACCTTCTTCCCCCCAATGCGAAAGCGCCAACACAAGTCGATTTCCTCGTTATGGGCGAAAAAGCGAGCATCAAAACCACCAAACCTGTGGAAGTCTTCTGCCCTTACCACCATACATGCTCCAGTGGCCCACATCACTTCCGCTGTAGTGTCGTATTGCCCGTGGTCTTTCTCTACCGTATCGAAAATCCTGCCTCTGCAAAATGGATAGCCCAAGGCATCGACAAAGCCCCCCGCTGCCCCAGCATACTCAAAGGCACTATGGTCGGCCACTGCCAACAGTTTGGGCTGACATGCTGCCACATCGGGATGTTGGTCCATGAAACGGACGAGCGGAGTGAGCCAATGCTGGGTGACATCGACATCCGAATTGAGCAGCACATAATATTGGGCATCTACCAGTCGCAGCGCACGGTTATACCCTTCGGCAAACCCCCAGTTCTTGTTGAGCCTGATGACTCTTACTTCTGGGAATTTGGCTTGCAGGAAAGGCACGGAATCATCGGTTGATGCATTGTCGGCCACGATGACAGTGGCCTCCTCCGACAAGCGCACCACCTTTGAGAGATACTCGCCCATCATCGCCTTCCCGTTCCAGTTGAGAATCACTACCGCAACCTTGTCCATCATGCGTCCTCCATCAATTCTGCGATGAGCGCCGACCTGTCGTGGTTGAATTCCACGAGCCGTAGCATCACCAACTGGTTGTCGAGTTCGGGTCTTGACAATGAAGCGGGCAATTCCACTCTAATATAATTAGGTGTAAACCCATGCATCGCCCTACCCCTCTGGGCTTTCTCCATCAACACCAACTGGCAACTACCTATATACTGCTGGTAGAAGTCGTGGGTCTTCTGTTCTGAGAGTGCCAAGAGACGGGCCGACCGCTGTTTCTTGGTCTTTTCGTCTACCCTGCCCTCTATCTTCAATGCCGCAGTGCCCGGACGTTCTGAATAGGGAAACACATGCAGTTGGGTAATATCCAACGAATCCAGGAAGCGGTATGTCTGTTCAAAATGTTCCGCGGTCTCACCTCGCATTCCCACTATCACGTCCACACCGATGAAGGCATGAGGAATGAGTTGCTTTATCAGTCGAATCTTCTGTTCAAAGAGTTGGGTATCGTAGCGTCGGTGCATCATCTTCAGCACCTCGTCGCTCCCACTCTGCAATGGGATATGGAAATGGGGCATGAAAGCCCTGCTGCCGGCACAGTAGTGAATAAGATCATCAGAGATGAGGTCTGGCTCGAGACTGCTGATGCGATACCTTTCTATGCCGTCGATACCATCGAGGGCCTTGACGAGGTCGAGGAACGATTCACCGGTGTTTTTCCCGAAATCTCCGATATTCACCCCTGTGAGCACTATTTCCTTTCCACCTTCTGCGGCAGCATTTTTTGCCTGTTCGACGAGTGACTCAATTGAAGGCGACCTGCTGAACCCACGCGCGTAAGGGATGGTGCAATAGGTGCAGAAATAGTCGCAGCCATCCTGCACTTTCAAGAAGAACCGCGTACGGTTTCCTCTCGAACAACTGGGAGCGAACGATTTGATTTCCTTGGTCTTTACCGTGAAATGCCGATGGAGCGACTCTGTTTTGGCCTCTCCACTCCATGCATTCGATAGGAAATCAACCAACGAGGCCTTCTCATTGGAACCAAGAACCAGGTCGACTCCTTCGATGGCACTCACTTCCTCTGGTTCAAGTTGTGCGTAGCATCCGGTCACCACTACAAAAGCATGGGGATATTTTCTTACCAGGCGATGAATGGCCTGACGACACTTGTGGTCGGCTACATCGGTTACCGAACAGGTATTGATAAGGCACAAGTCGACTTCATCTCCCTCCTTTGCCTCTGTAATACCCATTTGGGAAAGCAACCGGGCAAAGGTAGATGTTTCTGAAAAATTGAGTTTGCAACCCAAAGTGCAATATGCCGCTTTTTTACCTTGAAAAGCAGATGAATCAATCATATCCCCAGTAAATTCATAATCTTATGCAAAAATACTACAAAAAATCGAGAAAGGCAATTATTCACTACTTAAGATTCGTTTTTTCAGCCAACAGCGACCTTTTGTGTGGGGACACAAAATAATTAACCTTAATTAACAAACTGTATCTATCTGATATTCAATACTTTATAAAAAAGTTACAAAACAGCCTAAAAAAAAGTGAGAAAAACTATTTTTGTATCAAAAATAATATCTACCTTTGCATCGTTTTAATAAACAACATTAGTTTTACAGATTAAAAAGCAAAGGAAATGAAGAAATTAGCATTTATGTTCGTAGCTATGGCAGCCCTGTCTTTCGCTGCTTGTACTGAGACCAAGGCTCCCGAGGCTCCCGTTGAGGAGGCTGCTGAGGCTGTAGAGGCTGTTGCTGACAGCGCTGCTGAGGCTGTTGAGGCTGTTGCTGACAGTGCTGCTGCTGCTGTTGATAGCGCTGCTGCTGCTGCTGGCGAGGCTGTTGAGGCTGCTGCTGACGCTGCTGCTGAGGCTGCTCCTGCTAACTAAGCATCGAACAAAATCAGAAAGACATCCGTCGAGTCGTGAGGCTCGGCGGATTTTTTTGTTTTCTCGAAAATAGGATTATTACACCAGAAGAGGTGAAGGAGTTTAGAGGCCCAATTGAGCCTTAGCCGCCGGCAGTCCCTGCTGGGCCGCTTTTTGGAGCCACTGGATGGCTGTCTCACGGTTGTACGACACTCCTGTTCCATCAAGATAGCACATGCCGAGACAATATTGTGCTTGTGGGTTTCCCATCTCGGCAGCCTTGGTAAAGAGTTCCACGGCCTTGGCATCGTCTTGAGCCAAATTGATTCCTACCTGATAGTTTTGCGCCATGGTCACCATTGCCTGTGTGTTTCCCAAATCAATGGCTTTCTGATAGAGCGCGTTGCTTTTTGCCACGTCTACATCCACACCAAAGCCAAAGGCATAGCACATGGCGAGATAGTAGCAGGCATACGAATCGGTTTCAGCCTCTTCAGACAACCATTTCACTGCCCTGCCGAAGGACTGTTCGGCCCTCGACTCATTCTTTGCTGTGCCATAGCCATACTTGCTGCAGAAACCAAGATAATAGAGTGCCATAGACTGGTCTTTCTCTGCTGCCAAGGCATAATACTCACACGCTTTTTCACGGTCTTTTTCCACCCCCAGCCCATTGAAATAGCATCTTCCCAGATAATACTGCGAAGTGGAATGACCATTGGCTGCCATAGCCATCAGTTGCTGCACTTGCTGGTTGCTGACCAACCCCCAGTTGATGGAATCTTCCAATGTAGCCTGTGCATGGGAAGAGAGTGAAACTAAAGCAATGATAGCGGTAAATATCGTTTTTCTCATGGTCGTCCTCCTTAGTGAAAGAAAAAGCCTTATCACTATTGTTCTTGCCAAGGTTGATGTAACCTAAAGCATAGCATCAAAGGTGATAAGGCTATTGTAAACAATTTGTATTCTCTTAATCTCTCAAGATATTGACGAGAAGCGAGGCAACAGAAGTGGATATACTGATAAACGAGAACCAGATAGAGGTAGACTGTCCGAGAGCGGAGTTCTTTGCCTTCGTAGCATTGGGCTCTACGTAAATGATATCGTTCTGCTGAACATAATAATAAGGTGAGTTGATGAAGTTGGCATCAGTCAGGTCGATTCTGTGCACCGACTTCTTGCCAGTGGCATCCTCACGTATCAGCATCACATTCTGACGTTTACCATAGAGGGTAAGGTCACCACCGCTGGCGAGAGCCTCGAGCACACTCATCTTCTCTGTAGTGACAGGCACCACCTTCGGACTGCTGAAATCGCCGAGAAGGGTGATACGGAAACTCGACATTCTGACGGTAACGACAGGGCGCTCTGTCTTGGCAAGATAAGGAGCGATTTTCTCTTCTATCAAAGCCTCGCACTCACGCTTGGTGAGACCTTGCACATAAATTCTACCAACGATGGGGAAATTGATATAGCCATCATTATCGACGAGGTAGCCTTGGAGCGAACCAGCACCATTCGACAGACCACCATCTGACGACAAAGTCCTGGAAACCGTGAGGTTGAAAGGATGCGACACTACGGGGTCGGAAGTATGTACGGTGATGGTAAGTTGATCTTTCGGCATAATCCTGGCATCGAACAGTCCCTGTGACGCAGAGAGGTCCAAGGAGTCGATATTCTGCATATACGGAACCTGCTTGCTCGTCTGGCAGCTATCCATAAAGACGATGGCCATCATCGCCAACAAAGGTAGTAGGAATTTCTTCATTTTCTGATTACTATTAAAATTTTTGCAAAATTACTGTTTTTTTTGTAACTGACAAATTATTTTATTGAAAGTTTGTCGGTAGATTCCAAAAAAGCATTGCTTTATCTTATCTCACCCAGACCCTCAGGCAAGAGAGGAAGACGATAAAATACATACAAAAAAGTTGAGACGGTTGTGCCGTCTCAACTATATCTAATCAAATCTGATGTAGGAGCCTCACCCCCGACCCCTCTCCCAGAGGAGAGGGGAGTGGTTACCTTTAGCCTCTGTTTTGCCTTGGCCCCTCCGACCGTGATTAGTAGAATTTGAAGTAATTCTTGGCGTTATAGTAACTGATGTCCTTCACCATTCTCGCAAGTGATTCCATATCGTCGGGCAGCAATCCATTTTCCACGTCGTTTCCGAGGAGATTGCACAACAGACGACGGAAATACTCATGCCTTGGGTAAGAAAGGAACGAACGCGAGTCGGTGAGCATGCCCACGAAACGGCTCAGCAACCCAAGAACGGAGAGTGCATTCATCTGCCGTGTCATTCCGTCGAGTTGGTCGTTGAACCACCATCCCGACCCGAATTGGATTTTCCCCGGACAAGAGCCATCCTGGAAATTGCCGAGCATGGTAGCAATCACCTCGTTGGCGCAAGGATTGAGCGTGTAGAGGATGGTGCGGGTGAGTTTGCCTTTTGCGTTCAGATAGTTGAGGAAATGGCTCATGGCTCTTGCCGTGTTGAATTCGCCAATGGAATCGAAACCGGTATCTGGTCCCAGTTTGTCGTACATCAGACTATTGTTGTCGCGGATGGCACCATAATGATATTGCTGTGTCCAATTGCTGTCATAATCCATCTCTGCCATCAACGTGAGGAAGCAGTGCTTGAACTGTCTTACCTCGGTATCAATGAGTTGCTGGCCACGCATGGCTTTCTCGAAAATAATCTCAATCTGACTGTCGGTATAAGGCTCGTCGTAGAATTCCTCGATACCATGGTCGCTCAGCCGACAGCCATTCTCATGGAAGAAGTCGTGCCGGCGCTGCAAGGCGTCCACCATGTCCTTGAAAGTCTTGATCTCGATATCTGCCACTTCTCCCAGTTGTTTCACATATGCAGCGAATTCGGGTTTTTCCACATTCATGGCTTTATCGGGTCTCCATGCCGGTATCATCTTCACCTCAAAGCCGCTTTCCCTTGTCTGCTTGTGATATCTGAGGTCGTCGACAGGGTCGTCGGTAGTACACACGCACTCCACGTTGTATCTTCTCATCAGTCCTCTTGCAGATAACTCGGGGAGTTTGAGTTTCTCGTTGCACTCATCGAATATCTCACGTGCTGTCTTGGGACAGAGGAGTTTTTCTATGCCGAAAGCAGTCTTCAACTCAAGATGTGTCCAGTGATAAAGTGGGTTGCGGAACGTATAAGGCACTGTTTCGGCCCATTTCTCAAACTTCTCCCAGTCAGTGGTGTCCTTTCCTGTACAGAATCTCTCATCCACTCCGTTGGTGCGCATGGCCCTCCACTTATAGTGGTCGCCACCCAACCAAAGTTCGGTAATGCTGCTGAACTTATGGTCATTGGCCACCATCTCCGGGATCAGGTGACAATGATAGTCGATAATAGGCATTTTGGCAGCATGATTGTGATAAAGATCCTGTGCAGTTTTGGTTTGCAGCAGGAAGTTGTCGTCCATGAATTTTTTCATATGAATGTATGTTTTAGTTAAATGTTTTAAGGCTGTCAGGATTGGCCGTCGGCAAGAACATCATGTTGTCATGCCTGAAGCGAAAAACCTTGCAAATATAATGAAATAATTTTGTATAAAGACAAAAATAAATTATATTTGCAGAGAAAAATACGCAAACGATGTCGTACATGAAAGACAAGACCTCTCCGCCATCCATACGTAGCCTTACAGGCAAAGTGCTGCTCCTCTACACGGGTGGTACGATAGGGATGGGCTGCAACCCGACAACCCGAGCCTTGGAGCCATTGGACTTTGAGCATCTCTCGAGCAACATGCCCGAGTTCAAGTATCTTGACACAAGCATCGACACCTATCATTTCAATCCCCCTGTCGACTCCAGTGACATGACTCCAGAACTATGGGCCGAACTCGTTGGCATCATTTCCTCACATTACTCCGAATATGATGGATTCGTGGTGCTCCATGGCACCGATACGATGGCATTCACAGCCTCAGCCCTTTCCTTCATGCTCGAGAACCTGACGAAACCCGTCATTCTTACGGGTAGCCAACTGCCTATTGGACAGTTGCGCACCGATGGCAAGGAGAATTTGATTACAAGCATAGAACTGGCCTCTGCCCATCATCCCGACGGCCGTGCCATTGTCCCGGAGGTATGCATCTATTTCAGTGGCCACCTGCTTCGAGGCAACCGTGCGACGAAACAAAGCGCCGACGGATTCAATGCCTTTGCCACCTTCAACTATCCTGTGTTGTGCAACGCGGGCGTAGAATTCGTATATGCCAGCAGCAACCACATCCTGTCGCCCGACTACAGCCGCCCGATGATTCCTCACACCAAGATGGACACCAACGTCATCGTTCTGTCGCTGTTTCCTGGCATCCAGGAATGTTTCCTTCGCCACGTGTTCGAAGCCCCTGAACTGCGTTCGGTGGTGATGCGTACCTTTGGCAGCGGCAACGCCCCACAAAAGCCATGGCTCATCCGCTTGCTGAAAGAAGCGAGCGACCGTGGCGTTACCATAGTGAATATCAGTCAGTGTATCTCGGGATGTGTGGAGATGGACCGTTATGACACAGGTTTTCAGTTGAAGAACGCAGGGGTAATCAGTGGGCACGACAGCACCGTGGAGAGCGCTGTCACTAAACTGATGTACCTTCAGGCACGTTATTCCGACCCCCACATCATCCGTCGACTGATGAACCAGTCGCTTTGCGGCGAAATCAGTGTTTGAACATTCACATTTTTAACTATATACAACATGAAATCATTAAAAGGAACAAAAACAGAGAAGAACCTGCAAGAGGCATTTGCAGGTGAGAGTCAGGCACGCAACAAGTACAGTTATTGGGCATCAAAAGCCAAGAAAGACGGCTATCAGCAAATAGCCGCCATCTTTGAGGAGACGGCCAACAACGAGAAGGAGCACGCCAAGATGTGGTTCAAGTTGCTTGAAGGAGGCAGCATCCGCGACACCACAGAGAACCTGAAAGCCGCTGCCGCCGGTGAGAATTTTGAGTGGACCGACATGTACGACCGCATGGCCCGCGAAGCAGAAGAGGAAGGATTCACCGACATCGCTTCCAAATTCCGTGCTGTGGCAGCCATCGAGAAGCACCATGAGGAGCGCTACCTGAAATTGCTCAAGAACATTGAAGACAAGGTGGTCTTCTCACGCGATGGCGATTGCATCTGGCAGTGCCGCAACTGTGGCCATATCGTGGTGGGCAAGGATGCTCCTGAGATTTGTCCTGTTTGCGACCATCCCCAGAGTTACTTCGAACTTCGTGCAGAAAACTATTGATTTGCAGGTCTCCGAAAACCCTAAAAGTCCCCAAAGGCTTAGTGTCTTTGGGGACTCTTTATTATATTTCATCTCATCTCACTACAACCTTGACGGTATGTCCGTTGGCATATTTCACGATATTGACGCCTTTTGTCATCTTGTCCGCTCTCACCCCGTTTGTCTTGTAGATGCCTATGATTGGCGTCGACGTCGGCAGAATAGCGATATCGTCAGCAAAATCGTCATCACCAAGTCCGATGAAGGGGTTGGCTTCAGAATCATCATCGTCGAGAACGAGGTATGCCCGATGAGCCCCCATCTTTATCAAGCCATTTTCTCTCACCGGATAAAAAGCAGTGACACCGTTATGGTTCTGCAAGACATAACTGCCCAGCGGGGCGAATGTCTCGGCCATACATCCATGGAGGCAATGGTTCACCAGATAATCGTCAGACATCTCTTCTGGCTCTTCGGTCGTCCCTACGAGCAGGTAGTCGCCCGTGGCGCCCCTCACCAGATAGGGTTTGTTGGTTTCTGGATGTTCCACTTGTCGCTTCAAGAGTTGTCCCTTCTTGTCTCTTCCGATGACATCATACAACACCAGTCCCTCCGGCACATCAAAGGCAAACGGCACACAGACCGTTGACCATCCCGATGAGGTGATGGAAAGGGTGTATGAAACGAGAACAGGCGTAAACGAGTAATTCATCCAAATATCCACGTATTGGAGTCTTTTCTGCATCCAAGGCTTGATACGGCTGAGACTGTCCTTGCACCCCACCTGCACATAGGGACGAACCCCTTTCACCTGATTCTTTGCTTTCCAAATGCGATATTGCGCAGCCACGCAATCCCCAGCATGGTATGTCACCGTATCGCTATACTTTTCCAAGTTCTTGTATTTTGAATAGTTGTATTCGACGAGAGACCACTGGCTGTTGGGAATGGTCTCTTTCAGGCAAGGACTTTGAGGCCATTTTGTCCACTCCTTACGGTAGTTATCCTCTCCTACAGCATAATACCACGACTCAAACATCGACTCCACAGTTTCTGCATTCAATATCCCATTGTCACGAAGAAAAGCATATCGCTCGCGGATGTCATTCTTGAAGTATTTCTCCACCCATTTCAAAGGACCAAAGTTGGTATAATTCCAATTGGCCATCGGATAGATGTAATAATACTGTGGCTCAAAGATGATGAAGTTGACTGGGAAATAGCCAAACGTACTATCAAGGTCGTATGGGGCGACAAACCATTTCTTACCATCATAGGTAAACCATTGATAGTTTTTCTGGGTTCCATCAAAATTGTTGGTAACGATATTGTGTATGATGTAATCAATGATGCTGACGACATCAAACCTTTCCTCTAACGCCGCCCTGATGGCTGCTGTTCCCGATTTGTTGTCGACCAGCGACTGTATTTCACTGTTGTAGCGGCTCAGGTCCTGGATATGGTGTTTCACCTTTGCGGTATGCTTCTTATACTCTTTTATCTTTTTCGAATCAGTATCGAGGTCGTAATATGCTGAACTTTCATCCATAAGTTCTTCTGGATCGTCGCCATCATAAATCTCTCCATTCATCGTGTAGAGGTTCTTCGGATTACGCACCTCAATTTTGGTCCAATTGACATTTCCATCAAAGAGTGTGGCATTGTTCATCAGTGTACCGTCAAGATGGATGTGTTCGGGCGTGTTCTTCTTCATGTTCATGTTTTTCCGGTGTTTCTTGAGTTGCCAACTGAACACCCCATAGAACTTGTCGTTGAGGAAGACCACACAAGGGAAGGCGTCGGGATGGCACAAGGCCCTTTCATCGGGGTCGTCAATATTGTCGGCCCTCTCCCATATCCGACCATGCTCACCCCTGTCTTTGGTAATTTGGTCGTATAACTGATAGCCCACTATCCCCGTTCCACGAAAAAAGTCCAAATAGAAAGCCTTGAAATGGAAGCCGTCTTGCTCCACCCAGTCGCCAATCTGGATATCAGGGGTAACATCTCCCACCCAGTTGTCTTCGCAGAAATCCACTTTGAAATTTCGCTTCTCCCATTGTATGGAACTCTGTCCCTGGACAGCCACCAATGCTTTTTTCAAAAAATAGTTCCCATTGCCATCATAGACTTCCATGGTGGCCTTCCTGACGGTGGTATGGAGAACAGGGAAAGAACTGAACCCCTTGAAGTTCAGGTATGCACATGTGGGCAAGGGGATGTTGATGAATGTGCTGTCGCTCCAGTCAACACACTTCGATTTTTCATACCCGAGACTGGCAAGGGTCTGACTGAAGGTTTGGGCTGACACCAACGAGGAGCCCATGCAAAGGACCATGAGCAACAAGCAAACCTTTCTACTCATTGTTGTTTCGCTCCTTTCCATACCCACAAGTTTTTAATGTAATCTGCCGGATGATTCAGTCTTGGAAATAGACTCGCTTCACACGGTTACTAACCGAAGTGAGCACCTCATAAGGAATGGTTCCCAGAATGTCAGAAAGAGTGGTGACAGGAAGATGGTCGCCGAAGATTTCCACGGTGTCGCCCTCCTGACAAGGTATGTCGGTAACATCAATCATGGCTACATCCATACAGATGTTTCCCACATATGGGGCTGGTTTCCCATTCACCAGACAATATCCCCGTCCTCTTCCCAGTCCACGGTTCAGACCATCGGCATAACCTATAGGTATGGCAGCAATGACGCTGTCGCGCGTGAGCACGCCTTTCCGGCTATACCCCACGGTTTCCTCTTTGGGCACATGACGCAGTTGAAGAATGGTGGTCTTCAGCGTGCTGACATTATGAATGACATGTCCATCACGGCTGTCGATGCCATACAATCCCAGGCCAAGACGGCACATGTCGAGTTGCCGCTCCGGGAAATGCTCTATTCCCGCGCTGTTGTCGATATGGCGGAGAATCTTGTGCGAGAATGCTGCCTGCAGTTGCTCGGATGCCTTGATAAATCGCTCGTATTGCATCAAGGAGAAGTGGTCGAAATCGTCGGAATCTGAACCCACGAAATGCGAGAACACCGACCTTGGCAACAAGGTGTTCTGTTGACGGAGACTTTCAATGAGCCTGTCGATGTCTTTCACGGGGTCGAATCCCAGCCTGTGCATGCCAGTATCGATTTTCACATGCACAGGATAGTTGTAAATGCCCTCTTTCCGCGCTGCCGCGATAAGGGCGTCGAGCACTCGGAAACTATATACTTCAGGCTGCAGTTCGTAATCGAAAATGGTTTTGAAAGCCGACAACTCTGGGTTCATCACCATGATATTGCCCGTGATGCCGTTTTCGCGCAAGGTGACCCCTTCATCTGCCACTGCCACAGCCAGGTAGTCGACTTGGTGGTCCTGAAGAGTCTTGGCTATCTCCACTGCTCCTGCTCCATAGGCATCGGCTTTTATCATACATACGATTTTCGTAGACGGGTGGAGAAACGACTTGTAGTGATTGAGGTTTTCGACCAACGCATTGAGGTTGACTTCAAGAATGGTTTCGTGAACCTTGTGCTCAAGTCTTTCACTTAGCCTATCGAAATTGAAATCACGCGCTCCCTTGAGCAAGATGACCTCATTCGACAATCCCTTGAACAGGTCGCTTGCCACGAATTCTTCGGTATTGTCGAAGAAAGCCTTCTTCTCCACGGCAAACCGATCTGCCTGTGACGATATTTCCGGTCCGATGCCAATGATTCGTTTTACTCCTCTGCTCACGGCCAGCGCCGACACTTCGTCATAGAGTGTTTCAGGGGGCAAACCGCTCTGGTGGATATCACTGAGGATAAGCGTTCGTTGCCGCCCTTTCTGGTCGGGACGGCGTTGCATGAAGCCAAGGGCGATGTCGAGCGAATTGAGGTCGGAATTGTAGGAGTCGTTGATAAGCGTACATCCGTTTTGCCCTTCTTTCACTTCCAGGCGCATGGCCACAGGCTCGAGAGCGGCCATCCGTGTGGCAAGTGCTGCTGTGGTCACCCCGAGATGCAATGCCACGGCAGCACAAGTGAGGGAATTGGCCACCGAAGCCTCGTCGATGAACGGAAGGGTATATTCACCCTCTTCTCCCTTGAACGAATATTCCACTTTTGTGGAGAAGTAGGTTTTCTCGATGTGTCTCACATACAGTGCAGCCTCCTTGTCGGTTTTTGATATATAGAGTTTCTCTCCCTTGAAACTGCTATTCTCCACCTCCTTGGCCATCATTGCGTTATCGGCATGATAGACAAGTATTCGGGCATCCTTGAAGAGTTTCAGTTTCTCTTGACATTTTTGTGACAGCGAACTGAAGTTTTCCTGGTGGGCAGCGCCAATGTTCGTGATGATGCCTATGGTGGGCTGTATGATGTCTTTCAAGGCCTCCATCTCACCTGGCATACTAATACCTGCCTCGAAGATAGCCACTTCCGACCGTTCGTTGAGCAACCATACCGACAGTGGCACGCCCACTTGCGAGTTGTAACTACGGGGCGAACGGGTAACCACCATTTGTGGGGAGAGCAACTGGAACAGCCACTCTTTCACTATGGTTTTTCCATTGCTTCCTGTGATTCCCACTACAGGAATGTCGAAGGCATCGCGGTGTCTTTCCGCCAGTCGCTGCAATGCCACCAACGAATTGTCCACTTTCAGGAAATTGGCATCAGGATATACCTCATCATAATGGTCGGGTACTTGTTGCACAACGAAATTCCTCGTTCCTCCCGAATACAGGTTGGAAATATACTTATGTCCGTCATTCCTTGCTGTCTTGATAGCAAAGAAAAGGGTCTCTTCAGGAAAACAGAGCGACCTGCTGTCAGTGAGAATCCACTGTATATCAGCATTGGCATCCCCATATCGGTGCGCTCCAATAAGCGCCGTCACTTTCTCGATGGAATATTTCATTTCTCTTTTATATCTTATGATTCAGACCGTGATGGCAAGTAGGGCTCGGCAAAACGCCTTCCTGTACTCGCATGGGCCTACACACGTTATAACAGATTGCAAAAGTACTGAAAAGTGCATTCAGGGCAAAACGAATCACTTACTTTTTTCATGAGGAACAGCATTCATTGACTTGCATTCAGCGAAGAGAACGTGAAAACAGGTGTTTTCCCTCTTGCGTCGGCTTTCTTCCAGGAGACGACAACCTCTCGTTTCTCCCCTGGCATGATGGTCAGGTAATTGTCGGAATAGTCTACAGGCAATATCTGTTCTCCATCATCGCCCTTGAGCACAATTCTCACAAACACCGCCGGTATTTGCGACGTGTTGCGCAACAAGAGTACAGCCTTCTGCTTTGTTTCCTCATCACTTATACTCTGGTCGACCTGCAACTCTGCTTCAGGCAATTGGGTGATGGCATGCAGACTGCCATTTTCAGGATACTGGTGGTAGATGTTTTCCGAAACCACCGCATCTCCTTTTTTAGCATATAAGCGAAGAATCCATACGGGTTCTTTATCGCCTGGCGACTCCACGCGGAAGCACTGGATGGTGGAATCATCCAACGAAGGACAAGTCTTTGTCTTACGCCATAAGCGCTTTCCTTTCAGGTTGTAGATTTCTGCCACAACGACGATGGATTTCTGCTCACCCGCACTTCGGTTCACTAATTCCACGCTGTTGCTCAAAGGGTTGTATTGCACATGCAATGTCTCGCAAGCCTTCTTCATGCCAAAGAATGCTGCTGTGGGCTCAAAATAGTAGTCGTATGTCTGCCACACCATCGAAGGCCAACAAGGATGGCTCATCCATATCAGCAATCCTGCTCTTGCTGCACTCGTGGCTTCAAACATGGCGCGGTATCCGTTATAGTTCACCCATTGTGCCCATGTGGCAAACTGGCTTGCCGTTTGGGCATCCCCCAGTGTCTGCCGAATGATGTTGTTGAAGGATGCAGCCCCTTGTGCCCCATTTAGGGTATAGTCGTGCTGTCCCCACTCTCTCGACTGGGGCCAAAGGGAGTCGGGAGAGAATGTACGTTGCAGGCTTTCCAGATTCATGACATTGGGCATTCCCCTCTCAGAGTGGATTTTTCCTGTTTGCCGTCTGAAATACTCACTGGCAGGCAAAGCCCGATAGGGTCCATGTCCCGACACGCCATCATCGGCAGAGTCTGGTATATAGCCCAAGCCTGGCGACAGTTGTCTCACATATTGGCGCAGACACTTGTCGATAGACGATGGCGGGGCTCCCTCGTTCCTTCCGCAATAGAGACCTATGCTGGCATATCGGCGGATACGTTTCAGGTAGTCACGGGCATTGACAAGAAACAGCGCGTCATCGTAAGGATCAGGACCGTCGGCAGGGTTGGCCAACCAGAAATCCTGCCACACCATGATACCATGGCGGTCGCAGGCCTCGTAGAACGCCTCATCGCCTACCTGCCCCACCCAGTTGCGTATCATCGTACAGTTCATCTGCCGGTGATACCCAACAGCCACGTCATACTCTCTCGCCCTGTAGTTGAGGTTGTGCTCATCGAATCCCCAATTCCCTCCAAGTGGCACGAAGCGTCGGCCATTGATGAAAATCCTGAGACTGTCGAGCATATCGACATAGGTCATTTCACGCAGCCCAGCCTTGAAGTCGAGTCTGTCGGAGAGCATACCGTCGATGACAAATTCAACCTTGGCATCATACAAGAATGGTTCACCATAACCATTGGGCCACCACAGTTGCCATGCCTTACTGGTGAGTTGCGGGAACTGCGCCGGTGTGAAGCACACTTCCTGCTCCCCATTGGCAGGCAACGCAACTTGTTGGCTTACCACTATCTGCCCGATGGAGAGGGTGAGTGTTCCCGAAACGGATGTAGCCGCATGGTTGGTGACAAAGACCGAGGGGGTGACCTCGGTAAGGCTGTCGTCGATACGGTGTGTGCGCACATAGGGGTCGGCAACGGTCACCACACCGCTCTCGGTGAGATATACTTCGTTCCATATTCCCACCTCCCTTCCGCGCACAGTAGTTATCCAGTCCCATCCCACGGATGCATGGAAGGTGGGGTTGTCGGCTCCCAATATGCCGCCATTAAACTGTGTGGTGAATTCATCTTTTTCCTTCACTGCTCCAAAATGCTCATTGCAGTGCACTTTCACCGCCAACACGTTCTTCCCTTTCCGGAGAATTCCTGACACATTGAAATGGCCTCTCATGAAGGCCCCGTCAACACGTCCCAGGTAACAACCATTGAGATATACCTCTGCCTTCCAGTTGATGCCATCAAAATGCAGGAAAGTCTGCCGGAAGCCAAAATCGTCGGGCACTTCGAACTCATCGCGGTACCAGAAGTCCGACCTGAAGAATGATTCGGAAATCTGGTCTACATAGTCAGCATAATTGGGATGGGGTATGGCCCCGATGTTGACATACGACGACAGCACGGTGGCGGGCACAGTGGCTGGCACCCAGTGGCTGTCGTCGAAAGCATTGTCGGCTATCACCTCTCCAGAGGCCTCCACTTGTGATGCCCTTTGCAAGCGCCATTGTCCTCCACTAAGGAAAAAGCGCCTGTCACGCAGGCCTTCTTGAGGATGAGGCTGGTAGGTCAGACGCCTGCTTCCTATCACCTGGAATTCCGACAAGGCATAGTATCCCTTCTCGCCGGTCTGCGTGAGCAATAATCTTACATATCGGCCATGGGTTTTCACATTGGCTGTATCACCGGAGAGTGCTGCCACCTTGGTCCATGTCGTGGCATCGTCCGACACTTCTATGCTCGCCTTGCGTGGTGGCTCTATCCAATGGGTGATGACCTGCGATATGTCAGTGTGTATGCCCAAGTCAACATATATCCACTGCTCTCCCCCACTGCCACTTATCCAGGCACTGGAAAAATGGCTGGAGGGCATGACGTCGGCCACCTTTCCGTCATCACCAATGAAATTGACGGAATGAACAGCCCATTGCACCGCTCCTTTCATCTCCATGAGAATTCTGAAATGACTGAAAGGCTGATGGCATGAAACAGGAATGGTCTCTTGCAGAAGGCGTGTGGGCAAGGACCCTTCTTCGGTCTGTTTGTTGGGGTCGGTATGCAAGCGATATCGGGTAGGTTGACCCGGCAAGCCTTCTCCTTGAAGGGCTCCTATGGTCACCCAGTGGTCGCCATCGTCACTCACCTGACATGCCAACCGATACCCGCCACCCACAAGATGCTCGTCATAGGCCATACGTCCTTCTACCACAACCTGCCTTGCCTCCACGGTCTGTCCACCTGTCCACTCATATTGCAACCATGTGGTGTCTCCCTGAAGAGTATTCGCCGAATAGGGACCTCCATCGACAGTCCATTCTGCCTCACGTCTCGACAGTGTGGCAGAAGGGGAGGTAACGACCAGTCTCACAGGCTCTTTCGCATGAATGATGCCATCTGTTACCAAGTGGGCTGTGAGATTGTAATCATACGACGATGAGGCGATGGCCAAGCGGTGCAACGCCACGTTGGTTGTCGAAGAAGAATCGATGCATGCTATCGGCGCAAAACTTTCGGAAGGGTTTCCGGGATAAACGCCTATACCCCTTGTAAAATATGCGGCATCTTGTGCCCTCATGGAGAGGAGAGACAGCGAAGAAGCCAGCACAATAGTAAGAAATGCGTGAACTCTCATGGCTTGGACTGGTGTTTATTGATGGGTAGCATTATCAAAGGCATCCTTTTTTCATACCCAAAATGTATTCGATGAACAATATGGCAAAAATAATAAAAAAACAGGAAACTGCCAACTGATTGGCAAATATTCTTGGGATAAGAATCCAACATAAAGGTTTCGGCTCGGAAAAGCCAAATATTCTTTGGTTTTTCGCTCGCCTTGCACTACCTCTGGCATCACCGAAGGTAGGCGGCGGCTCGGTAATTCAAGCAAAAACTTCGTCTTTTGCTTGGTATTACGCTCGCCTTGCACTACCTTTGTCCCCAATAATCAAACGCACATGATTCTATCATATATCCTACCACCTTTAATAGGCGCCGTCATTGGTTATATCACCAACGATATTGCCATCCGTATGCTTTTCCGACCGCATGAGGCAAAATACTTGTTCGGCAGGAAAATCCCCTTTACTCCTGGCATCATCCCAAAAGAGAAGGGACGTTTGGCTGCATCGATAGGCACCACCATCAGTGCCAACCTGATGAATCAGGAGGTTCTTGAGAAGCATCTGCTGAGCAAGGAGATGAAAGACAAAATCATGGAGGCTGTGCTACGTTTCATCGAGAAGCAGAAAACAAACAATGAGACATTGCGCGAGTTCCTGTCTCACTACCTCCTGCCACAAGAGATAGACGATATTGCCAGGAGTGGAGGCAACGACCTCACGGAACTGATTTACACGAAACTGGCCACCTCTGACGTGGGCAACGATATCGCCCATCTTGCCGTTGCCCACGTGATGAAGAAGATGCAACACTTCGGCAGTGGTTTTGGCGACAAACTTGCTGACGAAGGCATAGGCCATGGTGGCGGGTTTGGCGACATGATCAGCCGCGGCATCGACCGCCTGTTTGGCCGTAGCGGCAGCCGTTTTACCTCTCAGTTCATCAGTTCGCTTGCCGAACCCGTGGAGAAATTGCTGGCCAAGAACATCAACGAGATTCTCCAGAAAAACTCCAGGGAGATTGTCGGCAACCTCATCAGCACTGAAACCGACAACCTGCTGTCGCGTAAGGTAAGTACACTATTGGCAGACAAGGACGAGGAGTTGTCGCGTGCCAGCCAATCCATTCTCTCCATGTATGAGAAGATCATCAGCGAGCAATTACCCAAAATCCTGAAGGCTGTGAACATCAGCCAGATAGTAGAAAGCCGCATCAACGAGATGGACATGAGGGATGTGGAAAAAATCATCTTCGAGGTGATGGACAAGGAATTGAAGGCTATCGTGCGTCTGGGTGCTTTACTGGGTTTCATCATGGGTTGGATCAACTGTCTTTTAAGATGACAACACGCAAGACAAGACGTAGAAACGTGAGGCACCGCCGTAAGCGTTGGTCATTCTCCCGTGTGAGAAACATTCTCCTCACCATCTTGTTTCTCATCCTGCTATGGCGCTTGGCAAGCCCCAGCAGTTTCAACTCCATGCTGTCGTGGCTCGGCATCACTACCAATGAGGTGGTACGCCGTTACGACGGAATCGACGTGTCGAAACACAATGGGAAAATCAACTGGAAAAAAGTGGCGGGCGACAAGCGCGTCAAGTTCGCATACATCAAGGCTTCAGAAGGAGGAACCCTCGGCGACCGCCGTTATGCCTACAACATCAAGGAAGCCCGAAAAGCGGGAATAAAAGTGGGGAGTTATCATTTCTTTACCTATCGGCGCACAGCCAAAGAACAGTTTGAAAACTTCCGCAAGCGGATAGACAAACGCCAGCAAGACTTGGTGCCGATGATTGACGTGGAAGAGAAAGGCAACCGGGGATGCAACAAGGCAAAACTCCAGGCCACACTGAAAGAACTGATGGAACTGATGAAAGCCGAATACGGCAAATACCCCCTACTCTACAGTGGACATCAATTCTACAACACCTATCTTGCCCCGGAATTCAACAACTATTACCTCTTCATCGCCCGATATGGTGGCGACAAGCCAAAAGTGAAGGGGGGCGGCCGCTGGAATATCTGGCAATACAGCGAAACCGGACATATCGACGGCATAAAAGGCAAGGTCGACCTCGACTGCTTTGCGCCAGGCACTTCACTCCGCGATATCAGTTTTTGATATCACCCCCATCAACGACCAACCCACCGATAAGGTTCGGGAGCCTTACCGGTGGGTTGATGTATTCCTGTCATTTTCCCTATCTGTTTCTCGGAGAGGCCAAATGCCGCCGATATGCAAATATGAGATAGAAACAAATGGCCAACGCCACGATGACAAAAAACAATGTCCACAACACCGAAGGGGTGTTTCCCGCACCTGTCCCAAGGTTGTTGCTCATTACCTCAAGCGACGAATTGCTGATTGTATCTGTCACAGCATTGCCATTCTGCAATGTATCTATAGAGTCGGTGACAACAGGTTGCTGCACACTGTCTACCGTATCTACTTTTACTGGCTCGAGATTCTCCCATCGAGGATGTCTTGGGCGGCGTCCGCCCGGAACGATGAGGTCAAGTACTTGTATGAACATAAAGATAATGGTATTGGTGATGAGGGCAAAGATATATAAAAAGCAGGAAACTCATCTCCTATTTATGGATTATTAACCATGTTTTATTGAAATTGATGCCTTTTGAGATGAAAAATCAACATATCCATGACAGGATGCACATCGACAATGAAAAAAAACTAGTTTTATTTCACTTTGCGCTCGGTTTTCACTATCTTTGCATACCAATGTACCAAGAAATAGAATAATAGAATATGCGATATGTAATTTCTGCCCCAAATCACCTCGATACCACCATCGACTTGCCTGCATCCAAAAGCATCAGCAACCGTGCGTTGGTGATGCATGCGCTCTCTGACGGCAAAACATTTCCCGACAACTTATCCGACTGCGACGATACCCAGGTGATGGTCAACGCCCTACGCGACATGCCACCCATCATCGACATCAAGGCTGCTGGCACCGCCATGCGCTTCCTCACTGCTTACCTGGCCGTGACCGACAGTGGTGAACATATCATTACCGGTACCGAACGCATGAAACACCGCCCGATAGGCACGTTGGTCGATGCCCTTCGCCGACTTGGTGCCGACATCGAATATACAGAAGACGAAGGCTACCCACCCCTTCGCATCCGTGGCCATCAACTCGACGGCGGATGGGTAGAGGTGCCCGGCAACATCAGTTCACAATATATCTCCGCCTTACTCATAGCAGCGCCCGCCATGCGCAACGGCATGAACCTGCACCTGGCAAGCGGCGTTATCTCAAAGCCCTATATCGAACTGACGCTGTGCACCATGCGCGATTTCGGCGCCGAGGTGGAGTGGACAGGTCCCGACAGCATTGAAGTGAAGCCTCACCCCTATCACACCAAACCGTATTTTATCGAGAACGATTGGACATCGGCATCCTATTGGTATGAGATGATGTCGCTGGCCGACGATGACTCCGAAGTGCGCCTTACCGGACTCACCGACGGTTCGCTACAAGGCGACTCCATGGTGCGCTACCTCTTCAACATGTTTGGAGTGAAGACTACTTTCGCCAACACAGAGAAAGGGGTTCCCACTACTATCACTCTCCGCAGGCACCCCATCTCCCTCCCACGGTTGGACTATAGTTTCGTCAATCAACCCGACCTTGCTCAGACCGTTGTTCTGGCATGTGTCTTGAAAGGCATTCCCTTCCATTTCCAAGGACTCAACACACTCCGCATCAAGGAGACCGACAGGATTGAGGCATTGAAAAGGGAACTGCTGAAACTGGGATATGTGGTGCGCAGCAATGCTCTCAACGACTTGATTTGGACGGGAGAGCGTTGCCGTGCCGACATCCACCCTGTCATCGATACCTACAAAGACCACCGCATGGCCATGGCCTTTGCCCCCGCCGCCTTTCTTTTTCCTGGACTGCGCATCGATGACCCCAATGTGGTCACCAAGTCATATGCCAAGTTCTGGGATGATTTGCGCCGAGCAGGGTTCCAAATCACAGAAGAGTGATGGGCATTGTCTGGATATGCATTGGTGCCCTCATCGGGCTTGGCCTCTTTGCCGCCCTTGTCAACAAGTTGACCACAAAAGGCGGCGACCCACCCATTACCGTTGGCAACAGTTGCGACACCTGCGACGGCACCAATAGCAAATGCGAACAGGAATGTATGCTCGAGGCATCGGTGAAACCCATAGAATACTTTGATGACGAAGAGTTGGACAAGTTTGCCGGAAGGCCATCCGACACCTATGAAGACAGCGAAGCAGAACTATTTGCCGACGTCCTCTACACCATGCGTCCCGATGAAGTGGCGGCTTGGATGCGTAGCCTCAACCTCCGTGGCATCAACCTGCCCGACCAATTGAAAGATGAGGTTATCCTGCTGATTGGTGACGATAGATGACAAAATGTCCTGCACTATAGCGAAAACACCTTCTTCAAGGCAATAAAATGCCCTTCTTCGGGTTAAGAATTAAGGATGAGACAATATTGGATGAGAGCCATAACACCACTGCTGCTGACAGCCACGCTGTTGGCTATTTTGTCGTGCTCTGCCCAGAAGAACACCGCAAAAAGCAGGTTCTGGCAATCATTCACAGCAAAGTACAACACTTACTACAATGGAACGCTGGCCTATATCGACGGTTCATTGGAAAAGGAGAAAGGCAACCAAGACAATTACACTGAAATCATCCCCCTCTACCCTGTGGGCAACAAGAAGAGCCGAGAAATGGGCAAAGGCAATTTCGACAAAGCCATAGAAAAGAGCCAGAAAGCCATCAAACTGCACAGCATCAACAAACGGCCGGAATGGACGAAGAGCCGCAGAAAGACAGCACGCGACATCGAATGGCTCAACCGTCGTGAATATAACCCGATGATGTGGAAAGCCTGGATGCTGATGGGGCGCTCGCAATTCCATAAAGGGGCTTTCGACGAGGCTGCGGCCACCTTCTCATACATGAGCCGCCTCTACCAGACCCAACCCGCCATCTATGGCAAGGCACGCGCCTGGCTTGCCAAATGCTATATCGAACAAGAGTGGCTCTATGATGCCGAGGACGTTATCCGCAACATGAGCCGAGACTCCATCAACTGGCACGCCCAGAAAGAATGGGACTACACTTATGCCGACTACTACATCCACACTGGGGAATACGAGCGAGCCATACCTTATCTGCGCAAGGTCATCAAGCATGAGATGCGACGCAAGCAACGCGCCCGTGAATGGTATCTCCTCGGACAACTGGAGGCGCAACTGGGACATCGTGACGCTGCCTACAAGGCATTCCGCAAGGTGAGCCGGCAAAACCCGCCCTATGAGTTGGATTTCAATGCTCGCATAGCCATGACCGAAGTGATGGCACCGGGCAAGACGAAACAAACCATCAGCCGCCTGAAACGGATGGCTTCCAACGACAACAACAAAGACTTTCTCGACCAGGTGTACTACGCCATGGGCAATGTCTACCTGCTCGACAAAGATACCGCCAATGCCATTGCCGCATACGAAAAGGGCAACGAAAAGGCCACCCGCTCCGGAGTGGAAAAGGGTGTGCTGCTCCTCAAACTCGGCGACCTATACTGGGAGAAAGAGAAATATGGCGACGCACAGCGCTGCTATGGTGCCGCCATCGGCATGCTCGACAAAGAGCGCAAGGACTATGAGGAACTGTCGCGCCGCTCGAAAATCCTCGACGAACTTGCTCCGTATACTGAGGGCATCCATCTGCAAGACTCACTTCTCGCCCTCTCCGAGATGTCGGAAGAAGAACGCAACAAAGCCATCGACCGGGTCATCGAAGAGTTGAAAAAGAAAGAGCGTGAAGAACGCCGCAAACAGCAAGAAGAGACCGCACAGCAAGTGCAGCAACGCAATGGAGCGGTAGGCAACCGCAATCAGCCTGCCACTACCACCACCCAGCCTACCGACCAAAAAGGTGAATGGTATTTCTACAACCAGTTGGCAGTGTCGCAAGGCAAGGCCGCTTTCCAGAAACAATGGGGAAAGCGTGAGAATGCCGACAACTGGCGCCGTGTCAACAAGACCGTTGTGAGCGACTTGTCGATGGACGGCAACAACGAAGCCATGCAAGACTCGCTGGCCGCCATGCAGGAAGCCATGGAAGATTCGCTGGCTACCGCTGCCAACGACAGTGCACAGAACGACCCACACAAGCGGGAGTATTATCTGGCACAGATTCCTTTCACCGAAGAGCAGAAGGCCGAAAGCCATGCCATCATCGCCGACGGCTTGTTCCACTCAGGCATCATCTTTAAAGACAAGTTCGACAACCTACGGTTGAGTGAGAAACAATTCGACCGTCTCCTCCTCTCCTATCCCGATTTTGAGAAGATGGACGAGGTGTACTACCATCTGTTCCTGCTCCACTCCCGCAAAGGCGAGCACAACCTGGCCGAGAACGACGTGGAACAACTGCGCCAAAGATACCCGGAAAGCCAATGGACCACCATTCTCACCGACCCCTATTACGTGGAGAATTCAAAATGGGGCGAGCACATCGAAGACTCTCTCTATGCCGCTACCTATGATGCTTTCAAGGCCGACCGGTTCCAAGAGGTGCTGGCCAACGCCAATATTTCGGAAAAGCGTTTCCCGTTGGGTGCCAACCGCGACAAGTTTGTGTTCATACGTGGTCTGAGCCGGTTAAACAACAACGACTCTGAAGGATGCCTGGAAGACATGAATTTTGTAGTGAAGAATTTCCCAACGAGCCGCATCAGCGAGATGGCAGGAATGATAGTCAACGGCGTGAAGGCAGGACGAAAACTTCATGGTGGGAAATTCGACCTCGGTGATGTGTGGAGCCGACGGGCCATCGTACTCAACGACAGCGACTCCATCGCTGCGCGCAAGTTCGTTGCCGACCGCGACAAGGATTTCCTATTCCTCATCGCCTACTCTCCTGATTCACTCAACGAAAACCAGTTGCTCTTCGAGATGGCAAGGTTCAACTTCACCACCTATGTCGTGCGCAATTTCGACATCGAAATCGAAGACGCCGACGGCATCCATCTGATGAAGTTCTCTGGATTCCGCAATTTCGACGAGGCTCACCAGTATGCCAGCGAGGTGCACAACCAAGCCGGTATCGTGAAACTTATACGAAAAGCCCGAACGATACTCATCAGCAGCGACAATCTGGAACTGCTTGGCAAGCAATTCAGTTACGACGACTATGATGCGTTCTACGCCAAACATTTCGCCCCATTGAGAGTAAGGACCGAAAACCTCCTGTCTGAGCCTACAGAGATGGGGTATGAAAAAGAACCTGACATGAAGGAAGCCATGTCGGGAAGGGGCATAGACGACTCCCCTGCCGACGATGGCTTGAATATCGACGACAATGGCGATGTGGGTGGCAATGCCGTGGACGATGGATTCGACCTGCCCGAAGAAGAGCCGGTGGCTCCAGCCACTGAAAACAAAAGCATTGACTTGCCCGACGTGCCGGCTTCATCTTCCTCTGGTAGACCTGCTGACAGACCGACGCCGCCAACGACAACAGAACCTCCGACAACCAACGACGACACGATTGTGCCACCTGCAGACGACAGCGACGACACAATTGTGCCACCTGCCGATGACAACGTGCCGACTCCTGCCGATGACAACGACTTCGTGGTGCCATCATCAGAGGATGACGGCTATACGCTCCCCGAGGATGACGACAGTTACAACCTCGATGATGACTCAGGTAATACGCCTTCAGGAAATACCATACTGCCACAAGGCAACGATATCGATATTATCGACGACAACAATGGAGGCAATAATGGCAATGGCAGCAATGACGACGACGAATACATACTTCAGTCAAAGCGTCACGACATCCATAATCCTAACGGTGTGTCTCCAGTGGGCGCTACACAGGATAAGACAGAGAGGGCAGCCATTCCCACCACTGCTCCCGTGCAGGAAGAACTTGTTCTGCCTACGCAGAGTGCACAAAGCCAAGCCAAGCCGAAGCCGGCGACAAAACCTGAGACCAAAAAGCAGGAGGCTACCGTCAAAAAGCAAGATGCCCAACCTGTAAAACCGCAGCAAGAGACTGTTGTCGAAGACGACGTCATCATCTTTGACGATGAATACGTTATCGACGACACGCCACAAACTCCATCCCCCTCGAAGAAGAAGAAAGAGAAAGAACTCGACGACCTTTACCTGGAAGACGAGTATTATGAACTCGACGGTTTTTAAATATTCATTTATGAGCAACGGACAACTCCTGTGGGTCGACGACGAGATAGAATTACTGAAGGCCCACATCCTATTTCTCCGCAACAAGGGATACGAAGTGACGACGGTGAGCAATGGCACCGACGCCATCGACCAATGCCGTCAGCAAACCTTCGACCTGGTGCTACTCGATGAGATGATGCCAGGTCTCTCTGGTTTGGAAACCCTACAGAAAATCAAGGAATTCTCCCCTGCCACTCCCATTGTGATGGTGACTAAAAGTGAGGAAGAGAACATCATGGACCAAGCCATTGGCTCAAAGATTGCCGACTACCTGATCAAGCCCGTCAATCCCAGCCAGATACTCCTCACCTTGAAAAAGAATATCCACCGCAAGGAAATCGTGACCGAAGTCACTCAAAGTGGTTACCAACAAAACTTCCTCGACATTTCCACTAAGATTTCCGATTGCCAGACTTCCGAAGACTGGATAGAGATTTACAAGCGTCTCGTTCACTGGGAACTGGAACTGAGCGACACCGACAGCAGCATGACAGAGATGTTGCATACCCAGAAAGAGGATGCCAACAATGGTTTTGCCAAATTCATCAAGAAATACTATCTCGACTGGGTTCGTCCCCAGATGAAAGGAAATCAGGGCAGGCCACTCCAAGGCTATGGTGACTCCCAAGGTACCGACCGACCCATGATGAGCAATGACATCTTCAAACGCAAGGTCTTCCCCCTACTCGACCAGGGCAAGAAAGTGTTCATGATTGTCATCGACAATTTCCGTTTCGACCAGTGGCGCGTGTTGTCACAAGAGATAGGCGATATGTTCGACATCGAGGAAGATATGTATTACAGCATTCTTCCCACCGCCACTCAATATGCTCGCAACGCCATCTTCAGCGGTCTGATGCCCATACAGATTGCCACCATGTTTCCCGACCTATGGGTCGATGAAGACGAGGAGGAAGGAAAGAATCTCAACGAAGGCCCGCTTATCCGTACCCAACTTGAGCGTTTCCGACGCCACGACACCTTCTCCTATCATAAAATCAACGATTCCAATGGCGCAGAGTCGTTTATGCAACAATTGGGCAACTTGAAGAAATACGACCTTAATGTGGTGGTGTTCAATTTCATCGACATGCTTTCTCATGCCCGAACAGAGTCGAAGATGGTTCGTGAGTTGGCCAACAACGAGTCTGCCTACCGCAGCATCACAAGGAGTTGGTTCCGCCATTCCGTGATGTCCGACTTGTTCAAGACGCTTTCACAAAGCGACTTCACCATCGTTCTGACCACCGACCACGGCAGCATACGCGCCTCAAAACCCATCAAGATTATCGGCGACCGCAATACCAACACCAACCTGCGTTATAAACTGGGCAAAAACCTAAGTTACAACCCTAAAGAGGTGTTTGTCATCAAGAATCCCCAGCAGGCACAGTTGCCCGCCCCCAATCTAAGCACCTCGTATGTCTTTGCCACGGGAGCCGATTTCTTCGCCTATCCTAACAACTACAACTATTATGTGTCATACTACAAAGACACATTCCAGCATGGTGGCATCTCCCTGGAAGAGATGCTCATCCCTGTGGTAACCCTTACACAACGCAAACGATAAGCCATCATGATTATACATATCGACCAATTAGAACAAATAGATGCCGCAGCGAAAGAGTTTGTTGCCGCCATGGGCGACCACACCATCTTTGCCATGTATGGCAAGATGGGAGCCGGCAAAACCACCTTCATCAAAGCCATCTGCAAGGAACTGGGGGTCGACGAGGTCATCACTTCGCCCACCTTCGCCATCGTCAATGAATATCATTCATCGACATCCGGTCAGCCCATCTATCATTTTGATTTCTACCGCATCAAAAAAATCGAGGAAGTCTACGACATGGGCTACGAAGACTATTTCTACAGTGGTTCTGTGTGTTTCATCGAATGGCCGGAATTAGTGGAAGAACTGTTGCCCGATGATGCCGTCAGGGTCGATATTACCGAGACTGCCGATGGCAAACGTACTGTTGAAATGCAGTTCTAACTTATCCTTAACGTATTCATTCATCAACCCCCTCCGACATGAAAAGAACGACCCTACTGTTTCTGGCTATACTGATGGCGCTCACCATTGGAGCCAAACCCGTGAAGACACGCCTCAAGATCAGCAACGCCTCTTCCAAATCAAAGATAGAGTATGCTGCCCGACATATTTATGGGGTGACCCAAGCCTCTTACAATGCATCGACAATGATTCTTGTGGTGACTTATGACAACAAGAAGACCAACACGTCGAAAGTAAGGGCAGGGATAAAAAAAGCCGGATATACCATCGGCAGTTTTGCTACCCAGAAAAGCGCCATACAACAAGGGCAGAAGTCGGAGAGGACTTCTCCTTCCACGAAGAGCAAATAATTACCAATACTGCTCCAAAAGAAATCACCCGACTTCCACAGAGGCCTGTTCCTCTGGACCTATACACACCAAGAAGCCGGTTTCCTGTGGGAAACCGGCTTCTTGGTGTATGAGATGAAACCTTAGTTCATATAACTCATCACTTTCTCAAAATAGCGTTGAGTGCTCTTCACTTTATAGTGGGCACCTCCCTGCCACATACGGATGGCACGCTCTACATTGTTTGTCGGATTGTAGTACGACTGGATGATGATGAACATCTCTTTCGATTTCTGAAGGTTGAAACGATCGTTGAGAGAATATCTCTTCGGATTGTTTCTACGCTTGAGGATATTGTTCACCTCATTCACACAAACGGGAGCCATCTGGAGTGGACCACAATAAATACCGTTACGAGCCTTCACATTACCCCTACTCTCCACCATCATGATGGCATCAATCACTGGATTCCAATCGAAATCGGAAGTCTGTGCAGATGAATGGGTTGTAAAGAATAAACATGTGATAACAAATACATACTTCAATGCTGTTTTCATCATAATCAAATTTTTGGAGCCTTGATATCCCTTGAACAATAATCAAAATTAACCGGCCAGAAAAACAAGTGTGCCGAAAGACTCCTGTTACTACTTTAGGCACCCATCAAACCAGACAGGAATTGCCTATTTATTTAACTCGATGCAAAAGTAGTAAAAAAATCTCATAAATCTATCATTTTAAGTGAGATATAGGACATATTTAAGATTTTTCAAGGAAATCAAGCAAGAACTTCAGAGTTTTTCACATAAATTAGCACTATGCTGTGTGCGTACACAATGCATAAAAACTGTAATAATAGTCAATATCACAACCATTACAACGATGGAACAGATATCCCATTTGCTCACTATTTACTTCTCTTATACTCCCCTTTATCCCCCTCTATACCCCATAAGACAAAAAAAGTCTCCCCGGATGCCCTGAGGCTCCGGGGAGACAGTAAAGGAGGCGGTGACCTACTCTCCCGCATTGCATTGCAGTACCATCGGCGCGGGCAGGCTTAACTTCTCTGTTCGGGATGGGAAGAGGTGGGACCC
>JAEEGL010537012.1_pt1 | contig 64290 bp, 41 predicted proteins | sample 9134231 | NCBI WGS metagenome assembly JAEEGL01 (sample SAMN16246548, study PRJNA631951) | gut metagenome | biome: gut microbiome; feature: rumen; material: fiber-attached | host: Bos | place: Iran: Karaj | collected 2018-10
CAAATTCGTACCACGCTGACCGATGAAGAACTCATCCGCAACGTGGAGGCTCTCGAAGACGACGGTCAGAAGCGCCTCATCCTCGTCTATGGCGAGTCGCCGAAATACTCACCGGAGTACATCGCCCACACCGTGAAGGTGACCTATGCCACCAAGAAAGGCAAGGGCAGCATCCGCCGCGTCAATATCAACGCCGCTCCTTTGGATGTGGAAGGCTTCCGCATCGTGAAAGAGGCGGGCATCGGCACTTACCAGATTTTCCAGGAGACCTATTGCCCCGAGATCTACAACGAATACCATCCCATTAATACAAAGAAGGGCGACTACAACTACCGCCTCACTTCGATGGATCGCGCCCAACAGGCTGGCATCGACGATAACGGCCTCGGTATCCTCTTCGGCTTGTACGACTGGCGTTATGAGGTACTGGCCATGATTCGTCACACCAACCACCTGGAGGCTTGCTTCAATGTGGGTCCGCACACCATCTCGTTCCCGCGTATCAAAGACGCTTCGGGTTTGAACATCGACAAGAAGTATTTCGTGGATGACGACACCTTCGAGAAGATCATCGCCATCTTTCGTCTGGCCGTGCCTTACACGGGCATGATTTTGACCGCCCGTGAGGACGCCGCTTTCCGCGCCAAGGCCATCGAATACGGTATCTCGCAAATCGACGGTGGCACCAACCTGCAGATTGGCGACTACAAATACCACCATGAGGAAGAGGAGAAGAACAGCGACAAGCAGGAGGACCAGAACCTGCACCGTGAGCAGTTCAAGATCGGTGACGACCGTTCCTTGGGCGACATCATCGACAAGCTCCTCGACCACGACTTCATTCCGAGCTTCTGCACGGCTTGCTACCGCCTGGGTCGCACGGGCGAGCACTTCATGGAATTCAGCGTGCCGGGCTTCATCAAGCGCTATTGCACGCCTAACGCCATCCTCACTTTGAGCGAATACTTGGTCGACTACGCCACGCCCGAAGTCGCGGCCAAAGGCTGGAAGTGCATCGAGAACAACCTCAAGAACGTCGACCCGAAGTTCTTGGACGAGCTGAAGAGCCGCATCGAACGCATCAAGAAGGGCGAGAGAGACCTTTATTTCTAAGGTTAAGGTCAAGGTCCCTGAGTCTGTCGAAGGGCCGGTTTATTACGAGTCTGGCCTTTAACTTCGTTGAATCTGCGATTTCGACAGGCTCAAGGACCCTTTAGTTCAACCAATTAAGATTACCGATAAACAAGAGAAAGGTGCCATGGGGAAGTCTCATGGCACCTTTCGTATGAAGTTGAGTGATTCTTAGGCTTGTTTGTTTGAAAACAGGTTTGAGAAGAAACGACTTTGTTTTGGTTTATGAGGTTGGTGTTTATCCTTGTCATAAACCTTTGCTAAAGCAATGCAGATGTTGTCGTATCCTCCGGTGTCCAAAGCGAGTTCCATGAGTTTGTCGCAACACTCATCAGTATCATCATAATAGGTCTTGATGACATTCTCAATCGTGTGGTTTGTACAGTAACCGCACAATCCGTCGGAGCATAACAAAAACATATCGTTGGGCAGGAGGGTATGTGTGACGATGTCGGCTTCGGCAGGGGTGTCGAAGTCGCCCAACCCTCGTGTGATGAGGTTACTATCGGGATGAGTCAAAGCTGATTCTTCGGTCAATTCTCCTTTGTCGATGAGTTCTTGAACATAAGAATGGTCTTTTGTCAAGGCTTTCAGACCAGATTGAGGGTTGAAAACATAGCATCGGCTGTCGCCGCACCATGCAATGTAAGCATGGTCTTTCAATATCCAACAAACGACTAGAGTAGTACCCATCCCAATAGTTTCGGGATGTTCAACCATGTGTTCGTTCAGGTATTTGTCAGCGGTTTTTATGGCGTCTTGAAGAAATGCCTTGATTTTTTCCTCTGAAGCAATGATGGAAGTGATGTCAGTGGAATTGAAGGCATTTTGTATGCTTTCGATGGATAGCCTTGAAGCCACTTCGCCAGCATTGGCTCCTCCCATGCCGTCTGCCACGACTAAAAGGGTACCGAATGTCCCTAATTCGAGGCTATCCTTATCTTTTTTCCAATCGGGATGACTTAAATCGGGGCAGACGACAAAGGCATCTTCGTTTTGGTCGCGTTCTTTGCCGATATCAGTTTTGGCGGACAATTTAATTCTCATAATCTGTTTATATAAACTAGGTTAAGATTAAAGACCTGGAACAATCCCATCATTATATTCAAAATCGTCTTCTTCAGTTTTCTTTTTGATATCTACGCTTTCTTTATGCTTGTTCTTTGAGGAAGGTTTATTATATATGAAACTGTATGTGGATGAAATAGGAGGACATCCTTTTTCTAGAATATCAATGGTAATATCGTTGGATCCTTCTTGGAGATCATATATTGTACACTTATAACGTATGCTTGATAAAGCTTCGAGTTCATGAAATAACGTAGAATCTGTCTCAATGTTAACAACAAAAGGATAAACGTCATCATCAGAAAACCTTTCAGCAATAATGTCGAATGTAAACGATGCCGTACCTTTGCTGACGGATTTTTCGTTAATTTGAATTGTAAAATATTTATAATGCCAAGCATTGGCATTTAATATAACAACTGGAAACTTTAGTCCATCCGAAACAATTTGAATGGGGTATGAGATTTCAGCGATTTCGTCGGTAAGGTTTTGTGGAAATTTTAATGAACATTTAGTATATTCAATGAAATTACCTCTGTCTGTATTCTTATTATCCCTTGAAAGTTGGTCTATAACACATGTAGAGTCAAGGCTCTCAATGTAAGTATTATTAGAAGGAACGAAAGAGGGCATGTCGAGGCGAATTGTCGTGTTGAAAGTTTGATGACGGAATCCGATGTCTTTTCCATCGTTGATGCTTGGACGAAATCTATCATCTTTTGAAACATACAGTAAACCTTGTTTTCCCGACATTTTCACGAAGGCATTATTGCCAAAACAATCATAAATGGCCTCAAATTGTGGTGGCAGTATTTCAATGCCATTAATGGAGATGCCAACTAAATTGTTTTTCTTGGTAATAACTATTGGTGAATACTTTTTTTCTTTTGTAGTATTCAAGGTATCGAATGGAATTCGTTTCAGATTTGGTCCGATTTCCAACGGGATCATCCTCGCATCAAACAGACAGGAAAGTTCATTATTCAAATATAAAACAAATTCGGAATTATTCAATTCAATTAGACAATCCGTTATTTTTCTGTTTAACTTAATTTGATTTTTTGAATTTTTTTCTTCTTCTGGTGGATATACAGGCTCAAGTTCTTTTTGCTCTTTAAAATAATAAACCTTGTGCTTCGCTACAACAATTCCTTTTCCTTTATTATTTATAGATGAGATGAATTCCACATCATCATGAGAAAACGCCTTGCCATTGAAAAGGAAAGATTGTTTTTGCATGTTTTTGTCAATAAGAAAGTTGTATATTTCTTTATCCTTGGGTTTGTTAGGGTTTTCGTAATCGCGACACGATGCAAAGCCATGATGAAAAGGATAGGCTAACACAACTCCATGTTTGTTCAATTGTCCTTTTGTGTCAGTAAAATAATACTTGTCGTTTCTTTTCACTACCAAATAGCCGTCTGAGAAAAAAGGATAGTTGTGCGCAACAGAGTAACCTTCTAGGGGTATAAAACTGCCGTCGTTGCTATTATAGAATCCGGTGATTTTATCCGATCCTTTTTCGGTTGTTACGGCAAAGCCTTCACTAAAGGGATGCAAATTGTCTTTAGTTTTGAAAATACGTTTACCGCCTTGAGTCCATACGCTTTTTTCATTCAAGGAATCAGTAATGATGAAATTGGATCCTGAGTCAAAATAAATACTGTCATAATAGGGTTGAATGATCCAATTGGCAACTTGAGAATGAAGTTGAACTGACAAAAGTAATGTCATCAGAAAGGTAAGTGTTCCTTTTTTCATATCGTTTGATGATTTGTTATTCATATTTGTAATGCAAGAAAAATTATTCTGAACTATTTATGTTTTTGTGATTCCAATTTAGCTAGTCTTCCTAAAGCTACCTCTTTGCCTTTAGAAATATTGTTTAACAAGCTGTTATCTTTTTCCTTTGTTCGACCAGCCCATTTAGTAGCAGTATCGTAATAGTCTAACGCAATATGATAGTTTTCTTCATTTTCCACTATTATTTTTTGGAACCGCTTGTCACAGTAATACGTACCTAACCGAAAAGCAGCTTGTGCTTTAATATAAGCAACAGCATCGGTAGAATCTTGTGTTTCCAGTATCTTGTCAAACCACACCTTTGCTTTGTCAACATCTGATTGTTTTTTTGGAAAATGGTTTGTGTCGGTTTCTATGTCTAAAAGCTCTTTTCTTTGAATTGATAAGGAGTCGGTAAACCAACCATAAGTAAAAGCCATCTCATACATGGCTGGAATATACTTTGCATTGCCAAGGCTATCCATCATTCGAATTCCAACTAACAAACTGTCTCTATCATTCATATTCATTTGCCTTAAAGCGGTTTCAAATACCTCTTCCGTCGAAGGAGGATTCACTGTCTTTTGTTGCATAAGGAAATAAACTGTACTTGCGACAAGAATGCATGCAATAAAAACGAGGATGACAATGAGAGGGGTTTTGTGCTTTAATGGGTATTGCTTGGATTGGGCTGCTTGCTTTATTTGTTTGGCTGTGGGTCTTTTTTTCGGATCCTTTTGCAGGCAGGCATGGATGAGGTTTTTGATACTTGAAGACAAACCAGAAAGACTCGGCATAGGCGTTTGCAAATCTTGGTTTTTGCCGCCTTCTTCACCGAAAGGTACTTTTCCTGTCAGTATTTCGCACAATGTTGCGCCGAATGCCCAAATGTCGCTTTCCACTGTAGGTACTGGGTCATCTTCAAAGCGCTCGGGAGCCATGTAGGCGAAGGTGCCGCTGTGTTCAGTATCATAATAACTCCCATGCGAACCGTTAGTCTTGGCACTGATGCCAAAATCAGTGATAGTGAAATTGTGGTTGTTGTCGATAAGGATGTTAGCCGGTTTGATGTCCTGATGTATGATTTGGGGCTGGTTGGAATGAAGTTTGGTTAAGCCAGACGCCACATCTGAGATGAATTTCCAAATCTCATCCGTAGTCATTTTCTTTCCAATCAGTTGTTCTGACGAACCATTCTTACAGTAAGGCAACACCAGATACGGAATGTCTTGATAGATGGCAAAACTGGTGGGTTGGAGCAGATTCTCATGGCGACATTCGTAAACGATTTTGTATTCATCGCGGAAACGTTGTTCACCTTCGATGTCTAAAGCATTCTTTGGACGGTAAATCTTAATGGCCACCAACATGCCTGTTTCATCGGTATTCTCGTTATTGGCTATTCCATCTTCATCATACTCTGTGTCTATGGTATTTGTATCTAAAGCGAGCCAAACATCTGCGGTGGCGCCGTCAGTGCTCAATGGACGTAATAGTTTATAATGCTCGTCAAAAAGCTCTCCTTTTTTTGCTATGTCTTCGATACTAATCATTTGAATCTACTAAAACAATGTTATAACACTTTAGTGGGTTGTACTTTTGTTTGGGTTTTGATGGATGATTGCACAGCCATTTTTATTACCTAAAGGGACAAACAAGTCGTACAGATAGTCCGTCGCATCGGACGCGAGGAATCAACTTAAGAGGATTTAGGTCGTTTAGAGAATTCGGGTCATACTTCAGCTCATACGCAGTGCTTCTATTGTCATATGTTACTGACCAATAATGGACAATATCCAATTCGTTGACTGTATTTACATAACGTTTACCTGCAGCAGGGAGAAATACAGCTCCGGCCGCTTGCATTAACGCAAATTCAGTCGTGCTATAGTTGTTTTCGTTTGTATTCTCCACATTAATTCCAGTGGGCTGTCCTATTCCAGTTGGATGTGTATATTCATCTGGGAAAAGGACTACACCAAACACATTGTTCACTCTTGCCTTCACAAACCGTGCATTCGGTATCCCATTTACCGTTGAGGCATTACGCTCTTTGAGAATAAAAAACCATTCGTTTTTGCTTAGGGTGCGCCATAAGTTAGGCTGGTCGCCTCCGTTTGAAATGGGATTGTTAACACCCCAGTCATAGTATGCCATGTTGCCTGTCAGTTCACCTGGCATACCGTCACCTGGTAGACCAGATGGACCATAACCAGATGATTCTGAGGAATTGCACCATGGTTGGCAATTCACATTATTCGAGTCATAACCACTTGTTGCCCAACCAAAAAGATCAATCCAACCGTTGTATGTTTCAGAGATGTTACTGTTTCCATTGCCAATAATCTCATATTGCTGGGAAGCAAATTGCCATGTTTGAGTGAATGCATTGTATTGCAGGTTGCCTTGAGAGAACCATACTTTATTTCCGTTATAATCGATGGTAAAAGAACCACCAATGGTACCAACTGGAGAATCATTGAAATGAGCGACAAGAGATACGCCTGATGTAACGGTAAATGTATGTGTGGATTCGAGGATTATGATATTGTCCTTGGCCCAATATTGGAATCGGTATCCGGTGTTAGGTTCTGCTGTTACCGTACATGAATCACCACGGAAATAGCGCCCTCCTCCATGTAACGTTCCACTGCCATTCGGCTCTGCAGAAACACTGACCGTAAATATCTTTTTCATTTCGAAAGGTACTTCGTTGCTATAGCCGATATGCCCGTCGTTGTTTTTTGCATAGGCACACACGTAATATGTTTCATCTTCTGTAAGGTTAGTCAAGTTTATCGTGTAGCTTCCCGCTCCCGAGCCATTGCTTAGGTGATTGTCTGTGATGGTTGGGTTGTGGCTAGTGCTCCAACAAACGCCACGCTCACTAATAGAACTTGAACCTTCATCCTCAACGAAGCAGTTGCAGACGACGGTTCCCGTTAGCGTTTCCTCAATCTCATCAATCCTCACCACGGGATCTTCACCTTTGTTGGTATTAAAGTTCAAAATTGTCCCATAACCTGTTCCAACATTATTGATTGCGTATGCGCAATAATAATAAGTCGTGCCAGGCGTGAGTTCTGATAAAGCGACAAGGATGTTTTCATTTGAAACACTTGGGGAATACACTCCATTGTGGATTGGATCAGAGGTGGTGCCCCAGCAAATGCCACACTGGATGATAGGACTTGAACCTTCTTTCACTATCCTGCCCATGCAAGTAGCCGATGTCTGTGTGATTGCGCTGGCTTCTGTTGGCAGTGTCTCGACAGTTGGTTTCTCGATAGGCATGTTTTGGTCTGAATACGAAGTCCCCATTCTGTTCTTGGCATAAGCACGAATGTAATAAGGGGGATTCAATGGATGACTCGTAATTTCGCAAGTATACTCTCCTAAACCGTTCCCGTTCACTGGATTTGCCACGTGATTGTCGTTGAGAGAGGGGTTGCCAGTATGGTTCCAGCAGATGCCGCGTTCGGTAATATCCATACCAAAGTCATCATCAACTATACATTTCACAGAGATTTTGGTAGAGTCAACAACATGGGCTTCAAGGATTCTTACCACGGGTTTCTCTGAAAGGGTTTTGAAAATGTCGACATCTGTTAAAAGTTTATGATTGTTGTCAAATTCGACGACATAACAATAATAATAAGATGTGCTGGGTTTGAGGTTATCAACTGTGATAGAGAAACTCTGATTGTCCAAATTCATAGAATGGCTTTCAGCATCTGTTAGTTGCTCGTTGAGGCCAATATTGAGTTTCATGTTCATCACTTCTCCAAGAAAGTCATATTCTCCCGAAACCATCACATTATGTACTCCAGGTTGAATGTTTTCTTCAGTAATGGAAAAAGTATTATAGTCGATTCCAGGATTTTTGCATGTTGTGAATAGCAATGTGAAAGACAACGAAAGCAAGAATATAATGATGGTGTTTCTCATTTCTTTTATGTTTGGCGGTTATTTGATTAAGGGGAACAAGTAGATGATAGAAACCATCGCAGTACTTGTTTTGCTATGGAAGTTTTCAGCCCATTCACTTAAACCTAGGTTATAGCGCAAACCAATGGTAAGGCCAATGTCGGTCTTGTAGCATGCACCAGCCGAGACCATCATGTCGTTTCCTTTTATGTTGCCCACATTGGCGACGACATTGCCTGATTGCAAATAGTCAGGCGAAACTCCTAAGAGTTTCACTGGGGTCAATCCGGCTTCCACTTGTATGTCAGGCGTGATGTAGTACTGTAGTAGTAAGGGGATTTCCAGACATTTCATCACCATGTTTTTGTTGCCTGCATTGAAGCTCCTCGACCCATAAAGAGCCTCAATCTCGAATCCTAAGTGTCCTATGCCTTGCAAACCTAATGAAGGGTGATGTGAGATGTTGACATTGATTGCTCCTCCAATTTGATAGGCAAGGCCTCCCTTCAAGTCAAAATCAAAAAATGATGGATTTGTCGCCATGGCAACACCTCCACCTAGTTTAGGCCCTAACTCTATATGGAGAAATAAGGCTTCTTCGATATGTTCGTCAGGCCATATCCAACGATCTTGTTGGTTTTGTGCAAAGGCAAAGCTACAAAACAACAAAGCCAACGCTGTAATAAACAATCTTTTAAACATGATGGAAATGGTTTTAGTAGAATGGTTTGAGTTGAATGATTGCTGACTTCGTGCCAATAGTTTTTTGGTTCACTTTTACCGAAACAGATACCTTTGTGGATTCCTCTTCGACCACATTTAGGTCGGCAAAGACTTCCATTTTACTTTTTGGTGCAATCTTGCCTTTAAAGGTTTTCTTTTGGCCGATTTTGTTTTTTGAACTTTTGGCAAAATGAGCAGCGAAGGATCCCGAAACAGTAACTGATAAATTAGAATTGTTAGTTATCACGGATTGAACTCGTAATATATCTTGCTCATTGGCCCGTTCAGAAAGGGCTACAGGCACGCTTATGTCAAGGTTGACGTTCGTTATGCTTTTCTCTAATGAGTCGGTCCAAAGTAACAGTCCATCAGATACCACTTGCATTTTCATCAAACAAACGTTTGTGTTGTTATCAATAATTGGGGTGAATTCATATTTGTTATTATGAAGGCTAATGGGATGCATATTACCATCGCCATTGTCAAACATGACTTGCAATGCGTTAGGATCCAAGTCTTTGGGAATGGAAAGCGAGTAGGTGTAGGTAGGAGCTTGCTTTCCTGCTGCAACAACAAGATCATCACCCTCAAATGATCCAAAGAAAGAGCCTTCGGCAAGTTTAACTATTCCAAACTTGTCATTTTGGCAAATGATAGCACATCTGTTGGCAAAGCGACCAGCCCGTGAGAATTGTGGCGGAACTATAACACGATCCGTGTCTTTATAACCCATCAGCTGCTCTAATGAAAATGGGGCAGGTTCCGTATCGAATGAGATTTTCGGAGCAAGATTGGGAATGTCGTTCTTTCCGTTTTCGTCAAAAGCGAAATCATACGACCTTACGGGTACAATGTTCTTTTTTCGGTCATATTTTCTGACAATTTCTCCTTTTGTGTTGATTATGGCATTGTCATTGTCGTAATACGCAACCAAAGCTTCGCCGTTTGAATTGAAACTTGAACCCATGATAACTTTACCATCGTGAAAGCTGGGGATTTTCAAAGTTTCGCGTTGTTGGTTAATATAAATGGTTTGTTTTTGTCTCTTGTCAGGTTCAACCGAAGCCCAACCTTTAATGAAAGGTCGAGCTATGCGATATTGGCATGGAATGGTTAGTTTTCCTTTATCGTTGAGGTAACCCGACTTGCCCGATGGGTTCACTACGGAAACAAGTCCTTGCGAAAAATATGAATACTTATTGGTATAATACTCTCCCATTATTTTTGTGAAGACCCCCGAACCGTTGATGATTCCCTTGATTTTAAATCCATTACCAGATTTTTCAAGGACAAGAGCCAAATTTTCACTGTAATTGGTAACAGAGTCGGCGGGAGAGGAAAGTAAATTCTGTCCTTCGGTATCAATAAGTTGGACGCGGCCTTTGGTCTTGCATTTGAAAATAGAGTTATTCAGGAAGCTGATGGCATCATAATTAGGCTTGACTAGCCATTGGATGGTTTGGGCTGAGGTAGTCGGAATGAACAGCCCCCAAATGAGCAACAAAAAGTATATTTTTTTAACCATAATGGATGTTTTTTATAAGCTATCGAGAAGGTCTTAATGGAGTGTGCTCAGAGGTTGAAATGCGATCGCGCCCGCGTTCCAGTTCTTGGAGGTATCGCGCATGATTTGTGCTTGAACTATTTAGAGTATTTTCAGCATGGTCAAAACACCAAAGGGCATAGTCGAGATTGCGTTCACAGCCCCGTATAGTTCCTGCCTTGAAGTCGCATCCCAGTTGATAGAGTATCATATAGTCATTGTCGTTTAATTCGAAAGCATCAAACAAGTACTTATGAGCCATCATATTGTCCGGAATGATGTCGCAATTGTCACGCATCATTTCCCATTGCTTGTCATAGAATACGGTGTCGTTGCCACGTGTGTCAAAATAGAGACGGCTTAGCAGATATGTGGCTTGCCAATCATTTGCAGAAACCAATGAATCTAGTAATTCTCGCCCACTAGTAGCGGTGCTTTTATCCGAAAGTTGGCTTATTGCCTTTTCGTAGTAATTGATTGCCACTGCTTTTTCATTGTTCGTTGTGGTTGGATTATTATCTTGGTGATGCGGTATCAAGGTGTAGGCCAGCACTCCGATGAGCAAAAGTGCAGCTACGGCAATTGCAACAGGCCATTTTTTACTATGGTTGTCTTTGCTAGAAAGTTGTTTAGCTTGACTTGGTTGAGACTTTTTCTTTTGTTTGACGAAAAGCTTCTTTGAACGAGTAGCATTCTTGATTTGTTGGGCAGTAGGCCTCTTTTTTGGGTCGGCTTGAAGACAGGCGTAAATAAGTTCTTTGATTTCGGCAGGTTGGTCGGGGAGAGGAGGCATAGGAGAGTCGTGCCTTTGGCTTTTGCCACCTTGTTCGCCAAAAGGTTTAGTGCCCGAAAGAACTTCATAAAGTGTGGCGCCAAAGGCCCAAATGTCGCTTTCGGGGCGGGGAGCTGATGCACCTTGAAACCTTTCTGGTGCCATATATGCCAGGCTGTCAGTGTGGTTGTCTATCCGTTGCCTATCTGTTTCAAAATGGATGCCATAGTTGGTAAGCACAAAATCCTTTTGGTCAAGGACAAGGATGTTGGATGGCTTAATGTCGTTATGAATGATTTGTGGCTGGTAGGTATGAAGTTCGTTGAGCCCCGATGCTATGTCTGAGATGAGTTTCCAAGTCATTTTATCGGACATGGGTTTCCGAATGAATTGGCTTAGGGATTCCTCTTTGTAATAAGGGAAGACAAGGTAATATGTTTCGTCGATGACATTATACTCATTTGGAGGGAGGAGGTTGGGGTGATGGCACTCGTGGGCAGCATCGAATTCATCCTGCCAATGCTGTTCATCATCAATGTCGAGAGTGGTGGTTGGATGACACATTACTATGGACACCAAGTGGCCAGATGATTCGTCATTGGCGGATGCATTGTTGTCGATGGTGTTCACATCACGAGCCAACCAAACTGCAACAGTTGCATTTTTGTCGTTTAATTGGCGCATCAATTTATAATGACCATCTAGCAACTCGTTGGTTGCGTGCAATTTACCATCCGATGCCAATAGAACTTCCATAACTTAATTAACAAGGCACAAAGATAAGATATTATTTTGATTTATGTAGACAAAAATATGTTCATCTACATAAATTAAGAAGGGCTGTCTGATAATCTTTCAAACAGCCCTTCTTTTCTTAACTTATGTGCTAGGACAGATCAGTTCAGCACCAACTTCTGGTATCCGATATGGCCATCGTTAGTCGTTAGCATGAGTACATAAATACCTTTGGACAAGCCCGACACGTTCATTTCTTTGCAAGTGTTGTAATCCATGATGCGCAAGCAGTTGCCTGTCAAATCATACAGGGCAACAGTTTCTATTTCCTCGCCCTCAATAAACACTATGTCCTTTGCTGGATTCGGATAGATGTTCACATTTAAGTTTTGTGTTTCTTCAATGCCCATTCCGCTGAACGATACATAGATAGTATGGTTGCGGTTGACATTTGTGAAAGTATAAGAGTCAACAGGGCCAATATCGATGCCATCCACCATTACTTTAAGGATACTACCTCCTAAATCAGGTGCCATAATGAAGGTCTGGTCAGCACCTTTGACAACTATGACATCGCCTTGCGGAGTAATGGTTCCATTGGCTCCAGCCATGGCCGATATGGTATAAGTGGGCAGGGCTTCGAAATTGGCCACCAATGTTCTGTCATGGTCCACAACGAATTCATATTGATCAGCCATCCATTGAATCACCCCGTTTTCTGTCCAATTGACGAACTTGTAGCCTTCATTTGCCGTAGCGGTCAATGTACAAGTGAGTCCTAGAACATAAGTGCCTGTTCCTGTTATTGTACCACCACTGATAGGATTTGCACTTGCTGTAATCGTATAGCCATTAGTGTTTTGAGCGAAATTAGCTATGTACGTAGCATTTTCGGTCACAGTGAATGTGAGAAATGGTTCCTCTGACACGACATTTCCGTTTTTTACCCAATTAACAAATGTAAAACCATCATTGGGCAATGCTGTAAGGGTGCAAGATTCTCCATAGCTGTAATTACCACCACCTGTCACTGTACCGCCATTGACAGGATTTGCACTTGCTGTAATTGTAAAATCGTTGGTACTTTGAACGAAATGTGCAACATAAGGAACATTTCCTGTCACAATAAAACTCAATACAGGATTAGTTGAGACAATGGTTCCGTTTTCCATCCAACAGTTGAAAGCGTAACCGTTGTTTGGCGTAGCTATCAAAGTGCATCTGTCACCATAATTGTATGTGCCTTCTCCTATGACTGTACCTCCTTCAATTGGGTCAATCGTGACGGTGATATTGAAGCTTTGGATTTGGAAGTTAGCCACCAAAATACGGTTATTGCTCACCGAGAAAGTGTAATTATTGTTCTCAGAGACCACTTCACCATCTTCAGTCCAATTGATAAAGTCGTAGCCGTCATTGGCTGTAGCAGCGACGGTACACTGCTGCCCTTGCTGGTAAGTTCCTCCACCTGACACGATACCTCCAGCAGTAGGATTAGCAAACACATTAATGGTATAATTGTTGGCACTTTGCTGGAAATGTGCTACATAAGCGGCATCACCTATAACTGTAAAACTATAATCTGGACTCGTTGAAACCTGTGTCCCATTTAGCGTCCATTTTTCAAATGTATAGCCGTTGCTTGGTGTGGCATGTAAAGTACAAACGGTGCCGTAATAGTAATAGCCACTGCCTGTCACTGAGCCACCGTTAGTTGGATTGGCCGACACGGTGATATGGTATTGCTGCTGTGTGAATTGGGCCACAAGATTTCGATTGCTAGTCACAGTGAAAGTGTAGTTGGCATTTGTTGAGACTTGGGTGCCGTTTTCAGTCCACCTCACAAAAGTATAACCATTGGTAGGATTGGCATGCACTGTGCAAGACTGGCCACTGGTATATGAGACTTGTGTTGTGCCTGGGGTATTGCCGATGTATGGGGAACCCCCATCGTTTGGGTTGGCCGACACAATGATGGTATAAGTCTGTGGTGCTTGTACGGTGAAATGGGCCACTAAAGTACGACTGCCTGTTACAGTGAATTGATAGTTGGCCTGTGTAGAGACCACATTGCCGTTTTCTGTCCAGTTTGTAAAAGTATAGCCGTTGTTGGCGGTGGCCGTGACGTTACAGCTTTCACCATAATGGAAAGCACCACCACCTGTTACTGTACCTCCATTAGTTGGGCTGGGCGAAACAGTAATGTTGTATGTCTGTTGTGTGAAATGGGCAACAAGATTTCGATTGCTAGTCACAGTGAAAGTGTAGTTGGCATTTGTTGAGACTTGGGTGCCGTTTTCAGTCCACCTCACAAAAGTATAACCATTGGTAGGATTGGCATGTACCGTGCAGGACTGACCACTGGCATATGTGGCTTGTGTTGTACCAGGGGTGCTACCAATGTATGGATTGCCACCGTTGGTCGGGCTGGCCGACACAGAAATGGTGTAGTTTTGCGATTGTGCTTGAAAGTGGGCTACAAGGTTTCGGTTGCTATTTACATTGAAAGTATAGTTTGCATAGGTTGATACCACAGTACCGTTTTCTGTCCAGTTAGTGAATGAATAGCCATTGGCGGGATTGGCATGTACCGTGCAGGACTGGCCACTAGTAAAAGTGGCTTGTGTTGAGCCGGGATTGTTACCAATGTATGGCGCGCCACCGTTGGTCGGGCTGGCCGACACAGTAATGGTGTAGTTTGTAGCACCTGTTTGAGTACCATTAAGTTTCATGGAACAGCCATACGTTGTATTCGATCCAGTGTCAATTAAATTGGTCCAACTATTATTTGTATATTGCAAGCCGTTGCCTGTATTGCCAATTCCTGGTTCACACTGAGGTGCACCATAAGGACCACTTGACCCGCTACCAGTTAAGCTGTATACGAGATAATAAGTACCTGCTGTGAGTTGGATATTGAGACCTGATGCAGTAATGCTCATAATTGGTCGCGTTGTGGCTCCTGTTTCGCCATCGCTGCCACGATAACAATTCGTAAAGGCAGTAGTTGTCATAATATTGTTCGTGTTATTGCCCCAAACAATAGTGCCACCATTCATTGGACTGCCATTGAATATTTGGGCGTAAAGGCCTGTAAATGTCGAAGTAGTAGAACTACCTGTTTGGTATGCATACACTGTAATTTCATTGATATTGGTTTGGGCATTGATTGTGAACTCGTCAGCAAGCATATATCCGATATTGTGGTTTGCGTTCGGACCCCAAGTGGTTTGAGACCCTTTCGTCCATGAAGCGTCTCCACCGTTAGTCATTACACCTGGATCAGTCACAAAGCCTTGCTCAAAAAACCATGTATCGACATTATTTATCATAATGTTGTCGATTCCAATAATGAACTGATCTGTACAATTAAAGTGACGGATAGCAATCCAAACCTTTTGGCCACTGTAAGCACTTAAGTTGCAGGTATACTGATACCATGTGCCAGAATCATTTATCTGTCTGCCGTCACGACCAACATCAGTTCCTCTTCCCCTTTTGGCAGTCAAAGTCCATTCCTGAATGGTCGTAAAACTGGTAGCATTAAAATTACCTGAAGGTGAGGTACTGATGGCCACACCGAAGTGTTCTAACGGATAGTTTGCATCTTGTGCACGAGCCCAAAAACTTATGGTTGAGCCGTTTACGATACCATATCGTTGGGGTGAAACCAAGTAATCGTCAGGTGTCAGAGCAGCATTAAGAACATTGCAGAAGGATTCTCCTCTAACATGACCTGAAATAGTATCAACTCCTGAGTTATGGTTGCCTCCTTCAGAACTATGATACCAACAATGACCATCACCATCATTGTCAATAAGCGTCCAACCATCAAGATCGGTATTAAAACCGTAAGAAAACGATTGGATAGTTCGCGAGATAGTATCTTGCGAATAACTTAAACTTGGTGTCAGCGCATAACCATGCGTTATGCCCATCAGGCAAGCCGCTATCATCAGCCAGCCGATAAGATTCGTTTTGTACATTTTTTTCATTTTGAATAGATTTTAGATTGTATTTTTTTTCTGTGTTATTATAATTAATTAATCGGAAAGTTAACTAATTTCAGAGATAGTTTTTCTCCTCAATTCTTTTTCCCTGACACCAATGATAATGAACAGTTATTGAACTGGACGAACCAAACGAACGGCGCAACCAGAATATTTTTTAGCTGAGCTAAAACCGATATTTTCATCCGTAAAATAATACTGTGAAGCATAATCATTGTTACCATAACCACTGTGCGTAGATGTCCAATAGCATCCATGTTCAATCACATATATGGTAGTGTCATTTCGAACTCCTGAAACAGGAAGGAAAACTGCCCCGTTCGCCTCAAGAGCACTCGTCCAATTAGAATAGCTTATCACATTGCTTGTAAATGTGGCTGTTGCACTATTGGTGCCATTCAAAGTATAAGAAGATGAATTCCAATTGTCTGGCAATAGTATTAGACCATTCGTGCCATTAACAATTGCTTTTGCGTATCTTATGCCTGAGGATGTGCTTCGCGTATTCAAAACATAATTCCATTCCCAATATGTTATAGTGCGCCATCCTGAATTAGGTTGGTTTCCGCCGTTAGTAATGGAATTATAAACACCCCAGTCTGCATTGGCGTATTCTCCTGTCAAAGGATAATTACCAGGTGGGCCATATAGCGTACCATCAGAAATATCTGTGTCCCAAGGATGATAATATGTGTTTCCACTATTCCAACCGCTTGTTCCCCAACCGAACAAGTCAATCCAGCCATTGTAGGTTTGTGAGATATTGGTGTTGTCTTCGCCAATGTAGTCATATTGGTTGGTGGCAAAGCGCCAAGTGTTGGAAGAAGCCTTATATTGCAGGTTGCCTTGCGAAAACCAAACCTGCTCGGTGGCACTTACAGAAAACATTCCGTTTATGGCACCCGTGGGTGTAGGTTGTATTGTGGTAAAACTTGCCTCTGCACCGTATTTGGTTCCTGCACTATTGATGGCATATGCACGCACATAATAGGTCGTGCCTGCCGAGAGACTAGTTATGTTCACCGAGAAGGAACCTAGGCCTGATCCATTGCTGGTATGGTTGCCGCTAGTGGTAGGGTTAGGGGTGGTGCTCCAACAAACGCCTCGTTCGGTCACATCGATGCCACTCGTCACATTTGCGGTTGCTGTAGCCGAGGTTTGAGTGATGTTGCTGAGCTGGATGGATGACACGGTGGGTAGATTAGGTAAGGTTATGAATGATACTTCCTCGCCATAGGCAGTACCTCCGCTGTTAGTGGCATAGGCACGCACGTAGTAAGTGGTATTGGTGCTTAGGTTGGTCATGTTCACCGTGTAACTTCCTGTTCCTGAACCGTTGCTTTGGTGGCTACCAGTGATGGTTGGGTTGTGGCTAGTACTCCAGCAGATGCCGCGTTCGGTTACATTGGCACCTCCTGTCGCAGTTACATTGCCTCCGCCCGTAGCTGAATTTTGAGTGATGTTAGTCACTGGGTTGGTGGTCACAGTAGGTAGATTAGGTAAGGTTACGAATGTTACTTCGCTACCATATTGTGTGCCAGCGCTGTTGATGGCATAAGCACGCACATAGTAAGTGGTGTTAGCGGTCAACCCTGTCATTTGCACTGTGTAATTGCCTGTCCCCGTGCCACTACTTTGGTGGCTGCTGCTGGTGGTCGGGTTGTGACTGGTGCTCCAGCAGATGCCGCGTTCAGTCACGTTGGCACCACCATTGGCGGTTACATTGCCGCCTCCCGTAGCTGTAGTTTGGGTGATGTTGGTTACTGGTGAGGTCGTTACTGTTGGCAAGTTGGAAAGGGTTGTGAAAGGCACTTCCTCTCCATAGGCAGTGCCAGCGCTGTTGGTAGCAAATGCTCTGACATAGTAGGTCGTATTGGCAGTCAAGTCTGTCATTTGCACTGAGTAAGCACCCAAACCAGCGCCTCCCGAACTGCTGTTATCATTTATGGTTGGGTTATGGCTGGTGCTCCAACAGATGCCACGTTCAGTCACACTGCTTCCACCAGCTTCTGTCACGTTGCCGCCACTACTGGCTGAAGTTTGGGTGATATTGATTACTTGGCTTGTGGTCACAGTAGGAAGATTTGCTGCTTGTTGAGTGTTGAAACTCACTTCATTACCATATTGAATGCCTGCGCTGTTGATGGCGTATGCACGTACATAGTAAATAGTATTGGCGGTTAGGTTTGTCATACCCACAGAGAAGCTACCCGTACCTGTACCATTGTTGGCATGGCTATCGTTGGTGGTAGGATTATGGCTGGTGCTCCAGCAAATGCCGCGTTCGGTTATTGCTGTTCCACCATTATTTGTCACATTACCACCACCAGTGGCAGTGGTTTGCGTGATGTTGGTCACTTGGCTAGTCGTCACGGTTGGAAGTCCTGCTGGAGTGGTAAAGCTCGTCTCGTTGCCGTAGCTTGTTCCTTGGCTATTGATAGCGTAGGCACGCACATAGTATGTTGTTCCTCCAGTCAATCCATTCATGATGCAGGTAAAACTGCCAGTACCTGTGCCGTTTGAGATGTGGTTGCCACTCGTAGTCGGGTTGTGGCTTGTACTCCAGCAGATGCCGCGTTCTGTCACCGTTGCACCTCCGTCATTGGTTACGTTTCCACCGCCAGTTGCTGAGTTCTGTTGTATGTTGGTCACTTGGGCGGTCGTTACTGTTGGAGCACTAATGTTGTTTTGTGAGGTTCTAAAGCTAACTTCTTCACCATAAGCTATACCTGCACTGTTCTTGGCGTAAGCACGCACAAAATATGTGGTGTTTGCGGTCAGGCCTGTCATATTGCAATTGAATGGACCTGTACCAGATCCTCCGTTGGCATGGCTGTTTATGATGGTCGGGTTGTGGCTGATACTCCAGCAAAGACCTCGTTCGGTTACTGTTGCTCCTCCACTATCAGTCACATAGCCACTACCTTGGGCACTATTCTGGGTGATATTAGAAACTTCGCCAGTCGTCACAGTGGGAAGATTGGCCGTAGTGGTGAAATTCATTTCATTGCTGTAGGCCGTGCCAACGCTGTTGACAGCGTAAGCTCTCACATAGTAAGAAGTACCAGGTTCAAGGTCGGTCAGTTCTATTGTGAAAATGCCCGTACCAGTGCCAACGCTTATGTGATGGTCAGATGTAGTCGGATTATGGCTAATACTCCAGCAAATGCCACGTTCGGTTACTGTTGCACCGCCGTCATCAGTCACATTGATGCTTACTGTGGTGCCATTAATGCCGACAATTACCACGTTGGGGAATGTGGCCATGGTGGTGAAGTCCTTCTGTTCACCGTAAGCTATGCCTTGGCTGTTTTTGGCATAAGCGCGCACATAATAGTTTGTTCCAGGTGTGAGATTGTTTAAGCTCACATTGTATTCTCCTAATCCGGTACCATTTGAGGCATGGCTGTCGTTAAAGGTTGGGCTAGGGGATGTGTTCCAGCAAATGCCTCGTTCTGTCACCGTACTTCCACCCTGTTCGTTTACCCTGCCCTTCACCTTGGCGGCAAATGCCGTGATGTCGGTCACTTCAATTGTTTGTACCACAGGAAGACCTTCCATGGCAGTGAATTCTACTTCAGCGCCATAGGATGTGCCTTGGTTGTTCTTTGCATAGGCACGTACATAATAAGTCGCGTTGGGTGTGAGTCCCGTTATGCTTGCAGTATAAACGCCTGCGCCTGTGCCGCTTGTGATATGGTTACCGCTTATAGTTGGATTGTGACTTGTGTTCCAGCAAACGCCTCGTTCTATCACTGGGCTGGCGCCTTCGTCAGTCACATTGCCTCCACAAAGGGCACTTGAAGTGGTAATGTCAGTGACCCCTGCTGTAGTCACTATTGGTAATCCTTCGGTTGTCATAAAGGTTAATTCCTCACCATAAGATGTACCTTTCTCATTGGTGGCGTAAGCACGTACATAATATGAGGTATTAGGTGCCAACCCTACAATGGTCACAGTGAAGTTACCTATCTCTGTGCCCTCGGCAACGATATGATGCACATTGATGGTTGGGTCAGGCTCAAGACCCCAGCACACACCGCGTTCTCTGAGTTCAAGGCCGCCGTTGCTGCTCACATTACCTAAGCAAGAGGCGGTGTTGTAAGTTACATTACTCACTTCAACGGTGGACACTTGGGGTAGCATAGTTTCACTGCCTGTACGGAAATCCAACACTTCACCAAGACTAATACCGTTAGCGTTTTTCGCGTATGCACGTACATAGTATTTTTTGGACACGGCTAGGTTTTCCATACGTAAAGTGTACTGACCCAAACCACCATTGGAATATTGTATGGTTTCATCGTCCATAGTCGGGTCACCATAGGTGTTGTAGCAAATGCCTCGTTCGGTTACTTCTTCTCCGCCGTCTGAAAGAACCTCACATTTTACACGGAATGTTGTACTGTCAATGGCCAAAACCTCCAATGTGGTCACCGTTGGCACTTCCATGATGGCATCCAAAGTGGTGAAGCTCTTGGTTTCTGTCAAAAGATTGTCGTTTGTTCCAAAGTCGACAGAGAAGCAGTAATAATACTCGGTGCTTGGCTTCAGATTGCCTATGGCAACAGAGAATTCCGTTCCATCCAGTTGCACAGGGTAACTGTTGGCGTCAATGAGGCTTTCTTTTTCCCCGATATTGACCACCATCCCTTCCACTGTACCAGAGAAGGAATAGGAACCGATGATGCTGACGCTGTCGGCAGTGGCAACGGCTCTTTCCCTTTCTATTTTGAAGGAATCGGTTTCAAGGTCTTTGTTCTTACAGGCGTTGAATCCTAACAATGCGAATAAGAGTAATGAAGAAATTAATATATTGGTTTTTTGTTTCATAATGCTTTGATTTAATGTGGTTTGTAATTTTTGTTTACTGTATTTAGTACGTCACTTTGCTATTATCAATTTTTGATATCCTATGCGACCGTCTTGTGTTGTCAACATGAGTACGTAAATACCTTTAGATAAACCTGACACATTCAATGTATTGCTTGTGCTGAAATCCATATTGCGCAGGCAATTGCCAAGCAAATCAAATAATGCCACAGACTCGATTCCCTCGCCTTCCACATGCACTTTGTCATTTGCCGGATTCGGATAGACTTTGACTTCTGCTGCATTATAATCCTCAATGCCCCATCCATTGAACGACACATGGATAGTGTGGTTGCAATCTATGTTGGTAAAAGTATAGGTATCGGCTTGGCCTGTGTTGTTGCCATCGACCATGACTGATGTGATGCGAAAACCAAAATCAGGCCTAATAGTAAATGTAATATCACTTCCTTTTACGACTTGAATATCACCTTGTGGATCAATGCTTCCGTTTTCTCCAGCACTCGCTGAAATCGTAAAAACAGGTAGCTGCTCGAAATTGGCTACAAGCACTCGATTACGATCCACGACAAATTCATATTGATTTGTCAAACATTGAATCACACCGTTTTCTGTCCAATTAGTGAACTCGTAGCCTTCGTTTGGCGTGGCAATCAACGTAATCGGAATATCTTGGACATAAGTGCCCGAACCTGTCACGTTGCCACCTTCCTCTGGATTAGCTCTTACCGAAATCGTATAACCACCAGAACCTTGGAAGAAATGTGCTTCGTATATGGCGTTTTCAGTAACCACAAAGCTGGTGTCTGGCAAGTCACTGAAATCAGAACCGTCTTTTGTCCAATTAACGAAATAGTAGCCTTCGTTAGCCGAGGCATGTAGGGAACAGGTAGCCCCAAGATAGTATTGGCCGCCGCCTTCTACTATGCCTCCTTCATCTGGGTCAGCTGTAGCGGTAATGGTGTATTGCGGAAGCTGTGTGAAGTATGCCGTATAGGTGGCATTGTCCGTTACCGTGATGGAACGTGGGTTGTCAGTGTTGCCATCTTGCCAGTCCTCAAAGGTGTAGCCCTCATTGGCAATGGCAGTGAGGGTTGCTTGCACTCCTGAAGAATAGGTGCCACCGCCAGTCACAATGCCTGAGCCGGTTGGAATGACATCGGTGATGATGGTATATTCTGTGGGTCCTGTTTGGTAGTGAGCCACAAGGTTTCGGTTGCTTGTCACAGTAAAGGTGTAGTTAGCACCAGCATTTGGAACCATTTGACCGTTTTCCGTCCAATTTGTGAAAGTATAGCCGTTGATGGGATTGGCATGCACGGTGCAGTACAGTCCACTGGCAAAGGTGGCTTGTGTTGTGCCAGGGATGTTACCGACGTACGGTGAGCCGCCGCTAGTCGGGTTGGCCGATACGGTGATGGTGTAGTTTTGCGATTGTGCTTGGTAGTGAGCCACAAGATTTTGGTTGCTCGTTACTGTAAAGGTGTAGTTGGCTTGGGTAGAGACTTGGCTACCGTTTACAGTCCATCTTTGGAAGGTGTAACCTTGATTGGGATTGGCATACACGGTGCAGGACTGTCCGCTGGTAAAGGTGGCTTGTGTTGTGCCAGGGGTGTTGCCGATGTATGGTGCGCCGCCGTTGGCTGGGTCAGCCGATACGGAGATGGTGTAGGTTTGTGCTTGGTAGTGAGCCACAAGGTTTCGGTTGCTTGTCACAGTAAAGGTGTAGTTGGCATTTGCTGAGACTTGTGCGCCATTTTCGGTCCATTTAATAAAATTATAGCCATTGGCGGGATTGGCATGCACCGTGCAGGACTGTCCACTGGTAAAGGTGGCTTGTGTAGTGCCAGGGGTGTTACCGATATATGGTGAACCGCCGCTAGTCGGGTTGGCCGACACGGTGATGGTGTAAGCATTTGAGGGCATAAGAGTATATGACATGCTATAGTAATCTTCCCAAATCGCCACCTCGTCAACAATGGTCTCATATTCTGGTTTTGTGATTGTTATTTGGTAGTTACCTTTGCGGAAAATGTCCCACATATAAACCCCTGTTTCGTCAATCGTTATAGGAGATATGGGATAAAGAGCTTGATCTATACTATTGTGATTCAAAAAACTGACTGTCGTACCCTCGGGACTGTTGCCATCTCCTGCTTGTACCATGATAGAAACCATTTCTGCATACACCCTATTATCAAGGCAGTTTGACCAGAATATTTGCGATCCAGTAGCGCTCTTGACACCGTACATGTATTCACCTGGCTCCAATGTTGTCCAATCTGTATCAATGTACTGGCCTCCAGTAACGTTTTCGGCAAGCAGTTCAGGATTTGTATCATAACAGTTGGATCTGTAAACCTTGTACGAGCCTGTTCCTGACCAATGAACCCTTACATATGGGCTTTGTGGGTCATAAGGATCAGGATAATAATCAGCGATGACCGTGAGCCTAAATGGTTCTTGTCCAAACATTGCTCCCGAAACTAGCAAAAGCAATGCGAATAAAAATATATACTTTTTCATAGAATCTATATCATAAAATTAAATGGTTGTTCGATTGTTATAATATTATGTTTTATTCGGTTACTTTACCCCCATTGACAATATCCATTTGAACCTTAATATCGCTACCTAATTCGAAACGAACAAGATACTCTTGACCAGAACTGATGTTGGCTGTCATCTTGTCTCCGGCATAATGCCATGTGTTCTCGTTGGTTTTGCCTAACCACTGAAAATTAGTCTTACCTTGGGGCAATACGAAATCATAGTAGTAGTATTCGTTGAAACCAACATATTCTTGAGGCTCAAAACACCCCAAGTGCCATTCATAGTTATCACCTCCGTTTTCTACGGTAACTGCATAGCTGCCATCGCTGTTGAATGTGCAGCAATCGGAACTCTTGTTCATGCCGAGCATATACATTTCTACCGTGTTGTAATAATGTATGTTCAATGACCTGACGAGGATCAAGGCACCGGCAGGCTTCACCCGAATAACATGGTCAGCCGATCCTTCCCCGACATTAAAATGATAGTTGGAGATTCCAAGAATCTTATACTTGCCATCCTTATTACCCACATCAGATACTTTTAGGTCAGAGAGGCGATGAGTTTCGGTAATGTTCCAATAATTGGAGATAACACCACCATCATATTTGACCACATCGGTAATTGCAACTGCTGTGTATTCGCCATCTTCAAGTACCAACGATGATTTCATAATTCCTTGATAATTTGGTAGGTAATCAACATCAGATGCTTTGAGATACCCCATCTCATCATAAATCAGCAGATGAATCTGGAGTTTATAACTAGAGCTAAACGACTCTAACTCACCCTCACCCATTTCATAGGTAAAGCCACTGATCACCTCATGGGGATTGACTTCAAAGTTCACTTTTCTTTGCACATCGAGGTTGTCGTTTTTGCATGAGGCAAAAAACAAAACCATTGAAAGTACTGCCAAAACGATGTTTCTTTTCATTTCTATAACCGTTTTTAATCTTTCGACAGCCTAAATACGTATACTATAGAGGCTTTTAAGGAACTGATTTTGCTGTCCAAATTTCCGGCCAAGGCAAAGAGCCCCATGTTGTATCTAAGGTCGAGCATGAGATTAATAGGGGTTTTATATGCGACTCCCATGGTAATCATGACATCGTTGCTTGCCAATTGCCCTGTGTTGAGGACAACATTTTCCAATTGCAATTCCTCGGGACTGCATTTGATGATTTTTGTAAGGGTTGAGCCTGCTTCAATGGCCAAAGAAGGGGCGGGGTAGAATTGGAGCAGAAGCGGTATTTCAATGCAATGCATGGTCATGTTTGCCTTCGTGCCCTCAATGCCAAGCATTCGGCCACCATATAGTATTTCGGCCTCAAGGCCAAACCAACCCGTTCCACCAGGACTGGTTGAATAGCGTCGTCCGAAATGCATATTGGCGGAGAGCCCAACCTGATAGGCCAAGCCACTACTGAAATTAAAACTATAGTTTGTCGGCTTGGTTGCAAGGGCAAGACCTGCGCCGATTTTGGGGCCTAATTCAAACCTGTAGGACTTGTCTTGTGTTGAACTAGACCAACTCCATTCTTCTTCTTGCGCGAGAAGGGCTTGGCACGACAACAATGCGAACGCAATGAGTAATAGTTTCTTGTGCATAGTATCTCTGTTTTGATGGATTATTCAATAAGGTCGAACGGTTTCAACTCGATGTTTGAGGTCTTCGTCCCGATGGACTGTTGACCAGCCTTCACGGTTACACTTGTTTTCACCGATTCTCTTTCGTTCACTTTGAACCTAATGGAGAATTCTTTCTTTTCGCCAGGCGAAAGCGTGGCATCTTTGGGCGACAGGTCGCTAGAGAGACTGTTCTTTGAACCGCTTTGGAAAGTTAGGGCAAAACTGACGGACACTTTTACTGGCTCATCAGTTTTGTTGGTCACTATGGTTTTAACCCTCAAACTATTGTCCGCTCCAGCGTATTCAGTGGCCTTATATGGCGCATTGAATTCAATCGTGGAAGTAGGAATACGGTTGATTTTTTTCGTGATGGTTTCTTCCCACAATTTCAGACCATCCATCTCGACTTCCGCCCTGATGGTGCAGGTATTGGCATTTTTGTCGATATAAGGAATGAAGGCATAAATGTTTTGGTCCAGTTGGACAGGTCTCAGTTCGCCATCCCCATTGTCGAACCTGACTTGAAGATGATTCGGGTCAATCGTTTCGGGGACGTTGAGGGTGTAGTGGAATTCCGTTGTCTTGTTGCCCTTGATACTGATGTCAGAGTCTTCGATGGTGCTTGAAATGTTACCTTCAACCAAAGCAATCACGCCATACCTGCCATTGTGTGCTACAATGGCGCAGTTGTCAGTAAAGCGTCCCGCATGTGAAAATTGTGGAAGAACGATGACGTCTTGGCTATGGTTTTTGTAGCCAAAGAGGCCATTGGATGAAAAAACTGAAATATTTGGAATAAAAATAGGGGTTTCATTATGCTCTGGAGTAATGTCGGGCACACCCTCCTTGAAGGCAAAGTCGTAATCGCGATAGGGCTTCCCCTTTCTGTTGGTGTAGTTTCTTATGGTTTTGCCGCTTGTATTAATGACGGCAAAATCATTATGGCCATTTTCGGTATAACCCACCAAGGCTTCTCCTTTTTCGTTGAAATTGGTGGCAATCGACAATTTCCCTAAATGAAATTGTACAATCATATAAGAGCCTTCCTTGTCAATGAAAACGGTTCCATCTTTCATTGATTCCACGCAAGCCCATCCTTGGACGAAAGGACGGGCTTTTTTGAGATTACAGGGAATACTGACATGGCCTCTCGTGTCGAGATAGCCTTGCCGACCTTTTTCATCGGCAACGGCAAGAAGACCTTCAGAAAAATGGGAGTAGTAGGTGGTATGGAAATTACCGTTCACCGCAATGAAATCATGATGCTCTTCATCCAAATAGCCTTTAAGTTGGAAATCGGCTCCTTTCTTGTTGAGCACAAGAGCAAAGCCCTCGGCAAAATCGGTCACTGAATCTGCATCCAATGCAAGAAGTGGTTTTCCAGAGAGATCGATGAGTTGTATTTTGTTGTCTTTTGAACATTTGAAAATGTCCTTGCTATAATAGCAGATGCTGTCATAATCAGGTTGCATCAACCATTTCACCGTTTGGCCCGATATGGTTAAGGTGGAGAAAAGAAAGATGATGACGATAAAGAAAAAGCTTTTTTTCATGTTCTCAAAAATGGATTAATTGCGTTGTGGCTTTTTGGATGTGATGCCATTTGTCCGTTGTCGGCCTTTGGTCAGGTAGTCCTTATAAAGCTTTGCCTGGGAAGAGTTGTCGGTTCTTAACGCTTTTTCTGCTTGCTCGAAGCACCAAGATGCATAGGGTAGGTTGCGTTCGCATCCGCGCCGTTCTCCTGATAGGAAATCGCTTCCCAACTGGTATAGCAAAACAGGGTCATAATCGTTTAACTCAAAGGCTTGCATCAACAGTTTGTGCGCTTGTCGGTTGTCGGGAGTCAGTTCGCAAAAAAAGCGCATGGTTTCCCATTTTCTATTGAAGAACAAGGTGTCGCGGGCATCAGAATTGTCGAAATAGAGGCGACTCATCAGGAAGGTCGCTTGATAGTCTTTTTGCTCGACTAGGGATTGGAGCAATTCGAATCCTTCTTGTGCGGTCATTTTGTTGGATAACAACTCTTCAGCTTGGGCATAGTTTGCCTCGCGAGGAGGATCGAAAGGCTCTGGTTCCGGACTTTCTGGAAGGAAAAACAATGTAGCCGCCATAGCCGCAATGAATAAGGTGATAAGTATGGGTGCGATGGGCCTCTTTTGCTTTTTGTTCTGGGCCATTTCCATGATTTGCCTGGCGGTTGGCCGTTTTTTGGGGTCTTTTTGCAGACAAGCAAGAATGATCTTCCTTATGTTTTTCTGCATTCCAGAGAGAGAAGGCATGGGGAGCTTGCCGAGTCTTTGGTTGAGACCTCCATCTTCTCCAAAAGGAACACATCCTGTAAGAATTTCACAAAGTGTGGCGCCGAAAGCCCAAATGTCGCTTTGGGGCATGGGGTGGGGGTTGTCATCAAAACGCTCAGGAGCCATATAGGCCAAAGTGCCACTATTGAACTCATCGTAATACTCTTGGTGGTTTCCTTTGGTTTTCGAACTGATGCCAAAATCGGTTATGGTAAAATTGCCATTGTTGTCAATGAGGATATTGGCTGGCTTGATGTCTTGGTGTATGATTTGAGGCTGGTTGGAGTGTAGCCTATCGAGCCCGGAGGCCACATCTGAGATAAACTTCCAAACATCGTTGGAATTCTGTGGCTTCCCTATGAATTGTTCCGCAGAACCTGCTTCACAATAAGGAAGGACGAGGTAGGGCATTTCCTTGAATATGGAAAAACCTTCTGGTGGCAACAAGTTGGTGTGCCTGCACTCGTGTGCAATCATATACTCATCACGGAAGCGTTGTTCACCTTCGATGTCGAGGGCATTTTTAGGCCGGTATATTTTAATGGCCACAAGCATTCCGGATGATTCGTCGTTTTCGGTTGCATTTTTTTCTATGGTGTTCACGTCAAGAGCCAGTAAAACATCGGCGGTGCCGCCATCAGTGCTCAGTGTGCGAAGCAAACGGTAACGACCATCAAACAATTTATCAGATGATATGAATTCATTTATGTCAAACATTGGGAATACTTATTTCAGATATAGTTTTTCTCCTTCAACCAATGGTGAGAACAAGTCTTTTTGGTTCATCTTGGCCAAACTTGATGTTCTGATGCCAAATTGTTGTGCGATACTGAATAAGGAATCGCCTGCTTTCACTCGATAGAAGTCTTGTGGGCCATAAAACTTCCGTTTTTTCTTTTCTAGGTATACGATGTCGCCCTCATGAATGTCGGCTTCGCTGGCTGTTTCGTTATAATCTAGTATTTTGTTTTTGGGTATGTCATACTTCATTGAGATGGAGGATAAGGTTTCACCTGGATAAAGGATGGTGCATCTAACTTCGTTGATTTCCACTACAAATCTCTGAAGCGTTCGTGTGACTTCTTCCTCTTCTTCGGTTTTTTCTGAAGCATCTATGCCATAATCTTCGGCAATAGTCAATTCTTCGGCTTTGGTCGCTTTTGAAGGGATGGTTTTCTTTTTTGGCTTGAGCTTTACACCACCGTTGATACTATAGAGCTTATATGCATCAATGTATCCAATAAGAGCCTTGGCATAATCTTTTGAAGTGGCGTAGCCTGCCTTTTGCAAACCGTTTGCCCAGCTTCGGTAGTCGTAAACACTGATGCTGAAAAGCGATTGGTAACGGCTGTTGTTTTTAAGTATTTTAGAATGATCGGTAAAAGATTCTTCAACCGATTTATACACCCTGAATTTACTCTTTGAAGGTTCGTCGTCCCATGCACGATAAATACCACCCGACCATCCGCCCAAAGCCTTAACTCCAAAATGATTGTTGGCATTTATAGCCAAGAGACTAGTGCCTGCGGTCGACTCCAATAGACCTTGTGCCAATGTAATGGGTGCTGGAATACCATATAATTTCTCCTGCTCCAATGCTAATGATTTGTATTGGTCAATGTAGGTCTGTATTGCGGAGGGGGATTGAGCGAATAGTCCATCGAAAACGACAAGGTATACTACAATAATAAATGCTTTTTTCATTGCTTTATAGAATTATTCATACTTCATTCCCCAATTGTCCAGAATCGTTGTCAAAGCGTGTCTATCGATACTGCCAATGCCTTTCTGTTTTAGTTTGATTGTTTTTCTGTCACCATAAGCACCCTGTCCTATCCACCAGGCAGCGGAATTGAGAATCTCACCCTCTAACACAAAGGCATGAATTCGTTGCGACCTTTTTATTGGATGGAAAAGGTCTTTCCAGTTGTTCCATAGCAGGCTAAACGTTACTCGATCGTGATTCAAGCCAGCAGCGTTAAAGGTGATGGCATGCCGACCTGTTACCAATGAATTGTTAGAAGCGAGACCTCCACCAAGAGAGTGTCCAATAAACCAAAGTACAGCATTGTTTCCTACTGCAGCGTCAATTTGTTTAGCATTATTCACTGAGTAAGAATATTGTAGGGAAATACCATGCACGAATGCCTGGGAGAGATTGTTGACCCAGTCTTTGACAGAGGTCATCTCTGTCCCTTCTGTACAATAGGCATAGTATTGGATTCCATTAGCATTCTTTTGAAATAGCATAGAGCTAAAGCCAGAGAAATGATGCTTCAATTTCAAGTGAAATCCAGGGGCTATCAGTTTATCAACTTCAGAGGAATTCATCGGTTTCCAACCATCTATTAGCTCTGCTTTCGCTTTTTTTTGTTGGGTTTCATTTAAAGCATGATAAGCGTATTGGCACATTGCAGCGGCAGCTCTAACGTCAATATCAGTGTCGTTGTCAGCTTTTGGTGCATATTCTTTGAGGTTTCTAGGCGTTAATGGTTTCAACGTTGCCTTGCTGATATCAACTTTGGACACATGGATGGATTGCTGTAAATGTATGTCACAAAGCGGCTTCTTTTCATATAGTGATTCCAGTTTCAGCGTTGATTGACTGATATCAGGTTGGGATGCATTGAAAGACTGATTTAAATCTATATTACTAAGCGGATTCATTCCATTATTCCTCCAGATTTCTTAGTTTTACAATAATGGGCATTGAGATGCATGATTTATTCTCTATTCTCTGTTGTATGAGTTTGTCGAAAGAAATGCCTATTGCTCTTTCATAATTCTTTTTGTCCTTGAAACTGATGTCGATGTAAAGACCTCGTTGCACAGTAGTCGTGCCACCAAAGCCTTCGATGCTTATGTTGATGATAATACGCTTGAATTCCTCCTTGCCAAATACCACCATGATTTCTTTGCGTAGAAATGCATCGATATCCATTTTTGTGTATAGTCGGTCGTTGGTGAGCGAATAGTAACGGAGCAGCTCGTAACGTTCATCGGCCGAGGCTTTGTCGTCTCCACCCATGGCGGAAACAATGATAGGTACTTTTGGATCAAAGATGGGGATTTTCTTGTTTTCCATCATTTCGCCCGCATGTGGCAAGTTGCCAATCTCCCCTTGGGTAGTAATATAATTGACCTTGATAGATGAACTCAATTGATTCTGTCTCAAGTTCTTCATTACGTAGGTGCCGCTGTCAAACTTGAATTTCTTGTTAGGCTCTTTTATGCTATTATTATTAGCAATTTTGTTAATCGTTTCACGCAACAGTTTTTGAGTCTTGTCATCCTTGATATCATTGTATTCCATAAAGGCATAGTAGTCATCTATAAACTTGTTATATAGGTTGCGCATGTCCCGATATAGATCACCATTGTGATAGCATGAAGCATCAAAATCACGAACGATGATTTCATCATTCAACATGCTGAAGCCTTGTCGGTTGGAAGCTACACTAGTATCGAGGATGCGCAAAAAGAACGAGTCTTCCTGCTTTTGCAATTTGGCTATAGGGGTATGGTCGCTAAGTGTGAGCGAGCAAACGTCGACATTGACAACGGGGATGACGTTGAGCATAACCTCGCAATCATTAGGTACAATATAACCTTCAGGAAATTCTATCTGAAGCCATAAGGGTTTTGCCTTCTCGTATTGTTCCAATGTGTCGGTCAGGTTCCATTGCTCAAACATTTTTGGATAGGCCCGGTGTTTAAAAATGTCTCGGCTCTTTGTTTCATCAGTGATAAAGAGTAATGAGGCTTCCTTCATGTTGAGCAAGAATTCTTTCCACATGCCTAAAAACGAGAAGAACTGCCCTGAAGCTTGTTGCACATCAAAAGGCTCCGCCATTTCCACTTGTTCCATTTCCCTAGGGGTGGCAAAGTCGAGTTCGTGGCTGTCGATACCCGCATATATGTGTTCTGGCGCTATTCCATTTGTTCCTTTGATAAAAAGCGAAAGCCCCTTGATGGACTCGACTTCCACTTTGGTCTTGATGCCGATCCAAAGCCGATTGGGCTTATACATGTTTACACTTTTGCAATACTCGTTGTCTTGGTGTACAACGAAAAGCTCGGAATAAGGGAGTGTAAAGGTATTGAATAGAGGGATGTAGTTGATGGGTTGTTTTCTTCGCTCTGTTTTGTATGAGAATTGAATTCCAGATCCTACTGAAACACCTTCACTGTCTTTATTGGTTTTGAAGGTGGGTTGAAGCAAAGTGATAGCCGGCATGGCTTCCACTTCCTGACGTGGAATGAAATCAGTGCAATATCGCTCTACTATGCGCTGGTCAACACTGTCAATATGATCATATATTTTTTGGATTTCGTACACCAAAGCGACAAACATCATCTTGGCGATAGGATCCATTTGTTGGAAATCAAAACCATCTATAGAAAGAAGTTTTAGTTGTTCGATGGTGTCATTGACTTTGTTTTGTAATTCTAAATCCATCTTGTCAACTTTTGTTTAATTAAAATGAGAAGTGTTTTTTTGCAGAGGGCTCCAGAAGGAACTCTATTTTCTTTTTATATCTGCTAGTGCCAATACCGTTGTCGAATTCACCTTCAACAATGATGCTGACAAGGTGTTTTGACTGGACTTTTCTCTTTTGCTGCCGTTCAGTATTTTGGGCAGCATTGAGTTCCACGGTCACATCTACATTTGTCAGTTGTGGCGCGTACGTCATCAAGCTTTGGCGAACGCTTTCTTGGCATTCCAATTTGGTTACTTCCTGTCCGACCTTGCTTCCCATAACCCCTCCTTGGCCGCTATTAAAAGCGCGGTATTGAATATTGGAATACTCATGGTTCCAATATTCGAATCCAAACTCTGGATCAGCAAGGAAACTACCTCTTGGTGTGAAAGCGATGAGTTCTATGAGGTTGTCGAGAAGCTCAGTTTCCGACTCCAAATTACGCTTGAGAAGTTTGTTAGCTGGGCTTTGGTATGCTAATGGTGTGCTGATGAAACTCATTGGGTTTAGATTTGAATCCAAACATTATAATCTTTGTGTAGTTTGACTGTAAAGGTGCTTACGTCGCTTTCTGAGTCGTTAAGTACAGCTTTTAATTTGACGGTAAACTCTTGATCGGGCTCAGGCTCTTTGATTGGTTTGAATGTATTTTTAATTCTGACTTTCCCGTTCGAAACTGGCTTGGAAGGTATGCTGCCATCAGTCGAATAATAAACTGTTGCTCCTTGCACATTGTTGATAATGGGAATGTTGACCACTGAGGTCTTGCAGTTTTGGTATAACTTGTCATCTGAAATAGACGGTGCTTCCAATGTGTTTTTTGGTTTCGGAATTACAGGTTGATTGACTTCTATCTTGTCAATCTTTTCGTTGATGAGGAAGCAGTGGTTCAAACCTTCTTTTATCATGGGATAAACATTCATGTAGTTGTATGGTGAGAAGGCATAACTCCTAAACACTTCAGAATCACTCAAATTGAGATATTGATCGAGGTGGCAAGCCGCTGTGAAAATGGCGACAAATTTTTGAATATTACCTAAAAGTGCGTTAGGTGTCATAAGATCACGATTCTTATCGGTATCGATGAGAATCTGTTGAACAACAGGCCACAGAATTCGGAAAGCTTCGTGAGAATCTGGTTGCAAAAGGCGAAAGACTTTTGCCTCAACTTCAGCTAGTTTCTTTGTGAACTGGTTCATCAGTTCCACATAACTCCAGTGTGATGACACGAAAAGACAGGGGGGGATGAATTCTTCCTCATCGATATGCCATCCTCTAGTTTGTTCCAAATAAACAAGATGTGCTATGGGTAAGGCATTGTCGGGTATGGGACTGTTGACACCTACTAGGCCAAAAAGATAGACTGGTTTTTCATACCCATCTAAAGTTTCTTTCCATTGCTTTGGGTCGACACTGATGGTAAGGAAAAGTTCATTGATTCCCGTTTCGTTTGGTAATATGATACGCTTTTCTAGGTAATCCGTATATTTTGTATCGAGTTGTGCATCAATAAGAAAGCCGCCTCGTGTCACGGCAAGGCAATCCAAAGTCTGCACTTCGACATAGTCGGCATTGAGATTGAGCGAAAGCTGGAACTGACGGGGACTCGGAAGCAATCCAAAACGTCCTGCGGAAGCTAAAGCGAAAGCATTGCCAATACGAGCTGCAGTGGCATCTTCAGAGGCTCTCATGATGTCGTCAGTCAGACGCATCCCTTTTTTCCAACAAATTCTTTTTTCCATAGTATTAAATGTTCATATTGTAGTTCATGTAATTGTATGCTGTTTCATCCGATAGGCGTAGAGGCTCTTCATCACGACTTATGTCGAACCTCAAAATCCCGTCAACGGCTATATAATAATCCTGGATGAATTTACGAAAAGTTTCAAGCTCGTCCAAAAACTGCAGAAAATCCTCGTTGCAACTGGCCTCAGACCAATAGTGGATGATGTAGGTTATTGCTTGGTCGTAGTATGTGTTTCCGAGATACAGGCTGTTAGAGTCAGAACAGAGTTGAGTGTTGTATCTAGGAAGAGCATCGGTGAAACTGTGTTTTTGGTGGCAAACACTGATGGTTAAACCTTCTTCCATGAGAACTTTGCGAAGCATTATGGTCAAGTAGGTCTTGTTGCCTCTAATCGACTTGCAAAATGGCAAAAAAGGAATCGCATTTTTGATAAAGCGGTTCTGCTTTTGAACATCAGTTATTTTGTCACCCAAAATATCAATCATTATCTTGTCGGTTTCCGCATAGGTTTCCAGTCTTTCCCTAACCGTCATGCGGAGTCGTAGTAGCATGAGGTCGAAGGGGGCGAAGAACTTGTGAGCCTGTTCTTTTTCGCGTTCCTGGGCCTCGTATTCCGAGTCGAACTTTTCCTTGTCATGTGTTGGCGACAGGTTTTCGAAGCGGTCGATAGGATGAAACAGCAGTTCGGGCAAGGAATTGTATAAACTGGAACGGCCCACATTGAGTAATAGGGTATCGTCAGATAATTCCTCCAATCCCATGAAGTCGTTGTAGGCATTACGTTTATGCGTTCCAGTGAAAGAGACTTTACACGACCCTTCAGGAAAGAGCGACAAAAGAAGCTCTATGTTGATGTCTTCTGGTATGTTTTTGGGAAGCATAAGTGTGTATGTTAGAGGAACACGTGGGAGTCTGCTCCCAGTTCTACAAGGAACAAGCCTTTTTCGGTTGACACTTGGAGCACATCAAATAGCGGAATGCCAATTTGTCGGAGTGTAAGGTCCTGATATGGGAAATCGTCATCAATGTTTTCGAAAAATGACTTGTGGAAGATGGTGACATAACGGAGTTTTCGCAATTCATTATCGCTGCTCATATAATTGTCTAGTTGAGAATCAGGAACCATGACCTTGAATTCTTTCTCAGGCTTGTCGGAAACAATTCTATCGACGAATTTGTTGTTGCACATGTTGATTTCAACATGCTCGACATTGAGAAGTGATTTCAATGCCACGAGTGTCTCACCCACCGTTTGGGTAGCAGAAAGACTGGGCGCTTCGATGATGGGTTCCCACCGTTCGTGGGCAGGACAATTATTCTTCCAAGATGCGAATTTGAAGACATTGGTGCTGTTGGTGAGCCCTTCGTAATGTAAGAGTTTCCCTTGCAAGGTTTTGAATTGTGATGCGCTCTCGGTGTCAAGATGAATAATTTTCATGGCTTCCTGTACCTCTATGGCTCCGATAATGGAGGCACTTATAGGGGTGGTTGCCACACGTCCTGCTGAGCTTTGGAGATTGACTACGTCAGCACAACCCGTTCGAACCATGATGTGATTGAATTCGTCACGCGACAGACCGCATTCGTAACAAGCCAAGCCTGGAGTGTATACCTGAACAGATCCAGTCATATTCTCAATGCTGCCATCCACCCATGACTTCCCTGCACGCATGCATAAGCGGTTGAGTTGATACCGTGCAATGCGGCTATCAAGGCATCCAATGACTACATCGACCATACGATAAAGGCCAAAACCTACCTCCGAGAATAGATTGCCCACAATGGGTATGACTTTGATTTGCGGGTTGATTTCCATGGCGCGTTTGGCAACGATTTCAGCCTTGTAAGAATGGTTGTATGCGTCATCTTCCCTGAACATGACTGAACGCGTCAGATTCGACAATTCAATACAATCGAAATCAACAACATAGACGTGTCCCACACCGAAGAGTGCCAAGTCTTTGACAACTTCATTGCCAAGAGCACCAGCCCCAACCACAAGAACACGAGCGTTTTTTACCTTGTCTTTTTTGAACCAGGAAAGCAGTGTAAATACACCTTCTCCCCATTCGTATTTGTTTTGTTCATCCATGTCGTTTAGTTTTCAACATATTGGAAAATGGTGTCGCCAATCTTGAAAGTATCTCCATTGAAAAGCGGTACGGGTTTATTACTAGGGTTGAGTTCGGTTCGCATGTTGAAAGTGGTGGCTGCCAAAGGTCTCAACATGGCTTGCGAACGGCTTTGGTTGACGTATAGCTGTACATGTTCTTTGGCTACCTTGTTGCTCTTTTCCCATGCCATTTGAATTTCACACTGTTGCGTCATGCCAATGGTAACTTTGTTGCCAGCGTTCATCCATTTGTGGATGGGGATGCGCAATCCGTTACGAATGCCATTTTTAACGACGAGGAAGTACTTTTCTGCCAACATTCTGACCGTAATAAGTGAGGCTCCCAATCCGCCACCATAAATGACAAAGTCGAGCAACATGTTCATGTAATCCCAGTGTTTGGGTGTAATGTTTGAGAAATACAGGACGATGAATCCGATGATGGCCGAAACGAGTCCACCCAAAAGTGCGCTCTTGAAAGGAATGGTCGACTTGATGGTGAGGCTGAGTGAGATGCATACCGAGAATAGCAGATAGGCGGGGAAGGAACAATACCAAGGGATGTATGTATCAGCGGGTGATACCCACAGGCACAGGATAACGCTACCGATGGCAAATGCCGCCATGCCGATTATGCTTGAAAGCAATGACAAACCAGTGATCTCGAGAAACCATGCGAAACTTCTTCGTTTCACGCCATCGAAAAGTCTGAATACAAACGATAAGAAAAAGCCCAGCAACAACCCGATGGTGAGGAATGAAGAAACTTTGGCAATGCATTCGTTGACGATGCCCATACTTTGTCCCTCCGTGTTGAAGAAAGCGTTGACAAAAGCCTTGGCAAGCCCATTGAAAAAACCTCTACCTGTAAGTTCATAAATAATCCAACTGACCAAACTGGCGACAATGCCCATGATGGTTAGGAAACAATCACGCAAGGTTTCCTTGCTGAACAGATTATTCCATTGGATGTGTTCTTGTATACCATCTTTACAGTTCTGCCCATATTCTACACATTTGTAGTCGTTGGCTTTCCAACATCTGACATGCATGATGTGTCGGCATTTGGTCACCACCTTGTCGCCTGGTTGAATCTCACGCCGGCACATGGGACAAATCATGGTTTTGACGTTTTCCATGACCTTGAACTTCTCGTAATGTTTTGCTGCAAAGACTTTCGACTTGATGCCAGGGATAATGATCTTCATGATGGCAATAAACAGTAAGATGGTCAAAAATGCAACTACCAGTGCAATCAGATATTTTTTTGCTGAGTCGCTTGCAGTTGTGTTTCGTATCGGCCATGTTTTTTCAGGAGTACCAATGGAAAACGTTTCTGTTCCTTTGGGCACACCATCCCAAAGTGCGGTGTAGTTTACTTTTCCAGAATAGCTTCTGTCTTGCGGAACTTGATAGGTAAGCGAAAAGTCATACATTTCATTCCTAATCGCTTGCTCAAAGTAATGCAAAACGGTTTTGATGCTGTCAGACTTCATATAATTCCCTTGGCAGTTCTGAATGGGGTTACGTTCGCTGTCTTTAGGATGAGTAACTCCTTTTAGGGTACTTTCCATGTCTGGGTCTATGCCGTTCCCAGCATCATAGAAGAAAGCGTACACTTTGGGAAGGATTAAAGCATTTCCTTGGTAATCGGTGAATTTACCGAAGTTTAGACACTCATATGTGGGATTTTTGTTACCTTCCGTGAAAACAAAAAGCAGATTTTTGTCGAGGGCTTCAGCTGCTCTTTGACTAATTCTTTCGTCTTTCCTATAACCGTTTTGTGCCTTGATAGAATCGTCGTATGGGGTGATCTCCCGATTAAACTCGGTTAGTTTGGCATACAATGCACTATAGAAGTACTTACTTTGTGCCGATTCGTTGAACTGGTCCTCAAATTCCTTGTAGTTTTTTTTGGTAACCAGGCGGCTGTTGCTCACATAGTCACCAAAAAAAGAGAGGTAAACACAACTGTCATGGGTGCTTTCAATCAAGGTCTGCACGGCTTCAAAGATGTCTTTCTTGCCGCTTTGAGGGATGCTAAGGTCAACCAATACCGAAACAGTGAAGTCGCTGGGAATGCGTTGGCCGTCGGTGAGGGTGTTTACCCTCCATTTGTCTTTTTGGATAGTGTCCTCGTTTTCTATCAGATCAAAATGATTTCTTAGGTCAGAGGCGTAAACGTCATTACAACGTTTGCCATTGGACCCAAGAACCTTCAAAAAGAGAGTAATGCTGTCGTTCCCAACACTATACTCATAATGCTTGTCTCCAAAACGGATTACATCTACATCTTGGGCTAAAGCGGGAAATGCCCAGATGAGTAATACATTAATTAATAAAGCTCTAATTACGCTTATCTTTTTCTTCTTGTCCATATCTTAAGTTCTTCTAAGGGTTGCTCTCCATAATATGATTCGTCGCTACATAGATCGTTGGCAATGACGGGAATAGAGGTCAGCATCCCGTCAGCTATAGAATAAACTAGTACGAATTTGATTTTGTCCAAATAGTTTGCAACAATCTTCTTGATTGTTGGATAACTTCGATGGGTGACCACCATGAAACATCCGATCAGCTCGTTGTCAATCAATGTATCAGTGTCCTTGATTTTGACAGCCACGTTGGTGGTTTGCTCCGCCTGTTGGATGGAGAAACCGTGAACAAAATAGAAGTCATTTCGGCTTTGACTTGTGGCGATGAGGTCTATGTCAATGATAGGGCTGTTGGATAATTGTATATTGTAGCAACTGTTGTTCCGCAATTTTGCGTTTTCTAAAGTGTTGTAGTGTTCCTCGTAGACGGCAGAAGTACGTTTGCTTTCCACAGCCCATTTGTACCATTCTTCCAAAGAATAGAATTGCTTTAAATCGGCTTTTGCATTGATACTCATGTCGTGCTTAAAGGTAAAAACTCCCAATTCCTGTTGAGGTGTAAGGATGTCGATGACGATAGCAGTAAGGAATTTGGGATGACTTGAATGTTTGTGCTGGAGGTGGAGGTTGCAGTCGGTGTTGCTAAAGAAGACACCTAGGCCAGGATGCGAGTGTACCCAACAAGTCATGTCATATTGGAGGTTGGTCTCGCGGCGCAGTTTGCGAAGTTTTTCGTTGACTTTCACTTTGATTTTGCCACCAAAATCCAACTCGTATTCGGCAAAGACAGCATCGTCGCCAGGCAAAACGACTTCTTCCAGAGATACAGCATATTCATCAAGTTTTTCGTCATGTACCCATCGGCCTAGCACCATACATCCGTCTTCTTTAGGATTGTCAGGATTCCTCAAATCATCAGCGTACATATTGTAGATGTCTATGATGCATGTGTTCTTAATGTACATCGTTTTCACCGCCGTGTCGTTGCAGAAATCAGTGCAGTTGATAGCCAAATAGTTGCCATTGTTAACAACATCGTCTAGGCATTGCTTATGCAAAACCGACGAAGTCTTTCTTCTGATGATGACATCGCTTGTGCCGTTATTGTTGCTGTTGTAGGCTGGGGTGGAGTAAGGGGAAAGGCTATCGTTTGTGAGAGATTTTTTGTTTTTCTTTTTGAATCTCAGCACTAAAATGACAATAAGCAAAATAATCAAAACAGTTATAGAGGGAATTCCTATTTTCATAATCAGTTGCTTATGCTTATAGGATAGCAATCTGGTTTCTTCCTGTTTCGGTGTTGTTTCGGCTTTTTCCTTTGCTATCTGGGCTTGTTTTTCTTCCAAAAGCGTGATGCAATCTTGAGATAGCTTTTCCACTTCATTGTCAGTCATTTCTTGTGTATTTTCATCCCCTATTCTGATGACAATCCTATAGTCATCGCTATTGGGCAGATTGTCGAAAAACAATCTGACAAATCTTGGATTATCTTCGCTTTGCGTTGGTAAGTCTTGAGCGGTTTCCAAATAGTTTTTAAATGTTTCGAGAATCACAGTCTGATTATAGGAACCATCGCTGTTTTTCTCTACAGTTGGGAATTGTTGCGCGTAAGCAACTGTTCCTACTGACAACAACAGGCTTGTGAACATCATCACAAGTGGGATTCGAAAAAAATACTTCATAGTACTATCAAATTGACATTCGTTTGTTTCCATTATTGTTTTTCGCCTTGTTGGCCGTGTCACGTATGATGGTTTGGCCTTTTTTTCGGACTTGGCCGGTGACTTTGTGGGTTTGTTTACGGATTTCGCTTTGGGCTTTGCTACGGGCCATGTTTTGGGCTCGTTTGGTAGCATCTTGTTGCATTTGCATCATGCTGCGTTGAGTACGGATATTGCGAAAACTTTGCATGACTTGATTGCCTACAAAAAGAAGGATGGCCAGCAAAACACCCCCTATAATCATCCAAATGTTGCGCTTCTTTTTGCTTTTCTCTTCTTCTTTGGCTTGGGCTTCTAATTCATCAATCTTGGCTTTTGCTTCTTCTACATGACTCCCATTGGGGTGTTGCTTCAAATAGGATTCGTACTCTTCTTTAGTGTTGCAGTTGGTAAACGCATCGTTATCCGCCTTTTGTTTGTTACTTTCCGCAATGACTTTCTCCAATTCTTTCTTTTTGCTGTTGTAAGCATCAATCGTCTCATCAATCTTTTTGACTATTTCTTCGTTTTTTATCTTGCCTTGGAGATCGACGAGGTTCGTGATTTTTCTTTCGAGAGTGCTTTCCATGGGCAGCGTGTCCTGGGAAGGCAAGTTCTTGTAAATCGAATTGATCAAATTAAGTGCTTCTTCTTCTTCTTTGTCGAATTCGGAGAATTCATCTTCAGGTTCCAACGCATCAAAATTAATTTGTTGCGACTGGGTTTTTACCTCGGGTTTTGTCGATTGCATTGGGACTATAGGAATGTTGACTTTAAGGTTGCCGCAAGAGCAGAGAATCCTGTAGCACTGCTTCCCTTCGTAATGGGCCAAATAGAGAGGAATGGTGAAGGTCTTCGCATCCGAGGTTTCCAGTTCGAATGAAAGCGACGGTTTTTGTTCAATGATGAAATAACCGTCGTCTGATTTCGTATAGGAAGCCTTTGCTGGCAAGGTGAAGGCTGAGGGTGTTTCTCCTTTAAACTCCATGTCCTTCCTAACGCCAACCCAGTCGACGAAGAGTGTGTGGATTCTGTCAGCTTCTTTCTTATACTTGTCAAGATGATAGTCACCTAATAGTTTTTTGACACTTTTGAATTGAAGATTAACCTTGTTTCCATTTTTGGTAATACTATACGTAACGATAATTCTATCGTTCTTGACGGAATACAATGTGTCTGTAACTTCTTTGGCCGATGCATAAAAGCTTATGAGAAATGATAATACCGTAAATGCAGCCTTGATGCTATTCATGATCAATTATAATTCTTGATTTTGTTGTAGAATTCAATGATTCCTGATTTGTACTTGTCACCCTTTTTCCATTGTTGGGCATGTTTGGAGCATGTGGGGTCTTTGCAACACTTGTATAAGGCTTCCACTTCTTTTATAATGTCAGATCTCTGCACGTCATCGTTGTATAGGTTCTGATAATGCCTATTTAGTTTGTTGTAGATTTCTTGAAGGCTGAGATTGCAGTAGCTGCATTTATGTTGTGGTGGTGTTTTATGTTTGCCGCAGTCATGCCTGTAGTGCTCTAGTGCGTAGTCTATCTCGTCAAGAGAATCTAGAAGAGCCTTGTAACGTTGGTATTTCTTGCTTTCCTTTGGCAAACTGTTGTCGTAGAGAGGCCGTCTGATTTGGTCTTTCAACTCCTGATTTGCTGTTGTGAATTTTTCGGTTTGTACTTTAAATGAGGGGCGATGAAGAGTATTGGTGCAGAATGTTTCACGTTCTAGTGCTTCATTGCAAGCAGCAACAAGAGAGTCGCATTCATGCTTGAGTTTGTCATAGGCCTCGTCTTTGTTCTCAACTGAGACGGTTATGGTGTAAGTGATGATTTCCTCCACCCTTTTCTTTTTCTTCTTGTTGAACAAGCATGGTTTGGGCGTGGCCAAGTGAATAGGTATTTTGCATTCGTAGGTCTTTCCTTCTTCAACTAGGATGTCGGGGAAGGTGTAACTATTGTTTGAAAGGGGTGGGATAAAGTTGTCTTGGTATGGGTCCAAATTGATATTCTCAACCGAAAGGGCATTTTCACCAATACCTTTCTCTAAGTATACTTTCCACTCCCTTCGAAGTAGTTTTTTTGGCCAAGCGTGGTTGAAAAGAAGGAACCAGTATTTGGTGGAGTTGTTCTCCAGTTGAATCTGTATAGGCGTACGACTTTGGTTGTCAGGCTCACCATTTATCTTGATAAAGATGTGTCCATGTTCGTCTTTGTTGATTTCAATGGGTTCTTCATGTTGGGGATTTTCTTCGCTAAGGTGGGCTTCGATAGGGTATTGCGCGAATGCCGAGCAGACGGCAAGGCAACATGCAATAATAGCGAATAAGGCTTTCTTCATATCGTCAGTATTCTATTGATTTTTTCAGGTGTCTTTTCAGGTTTAGGTTTAGGATTGTTGGATGAATTATCTCCGTTGTCTGGTGGAGGAAGTTGTGTGTCGTCTTGTGGAAATCGAGTCCAGCCATTGGGTTCGGCTTCCTCTCTTACCCATTCGGCTACATTCTGATCTTCTGGATAAGGATAAATATTCTGGGCGTGATAGTCATTGTATTTCAAGTACTGCTCCACTCGAAGTACCAGACTTTTTAGGGATGCCATTACCCCCATGTCTTTGCTGTTGAGACATACATGACCCTTGAAGCTTCCGCTGTAACGAATATTGGGGTGCCAAATGTTGGTGCGGAAAGTAAAGATGGGATTGCCATCAGCCGATGGATAGTTGTTGGGTAATACAATGCTCATTTTGTGGAGGGAGCCAAAAATAGGCTTTCGAGGAGCCGGAGTGTCTTCTACACCGATAATGGATTTGACTCGATACCAAATCTCGTATTCTGTGGGAAGCCCCATCGCATTCTTTTTTCTGATGATATAGGAGATGGAAGGCTCGCGCGGGTTAGCAGCGGTCGATTTGCGCTTGTTGCACAAGGAGTCAAGTTCTTTCCATTCTTTCCATAGACAGGCATCGCGCGGGGAGAGCTTCTTCAAATCAAATTTATTGATGGTTTCATTCATGTCCGAAAAGTTTATTGGTTTTAGCCGGCAATGGCTCTAGAAATAAGGTGAAGGCGGTCGCCTGGTTGCACATTATAGTCCGTCAAAGTTTGTTCGCGGCCTTCTGCATCGTCAAATTCAAGGATGTCGGGTGTGTCGCTGTCGTCTTCTATGCGGCCCAATAGGTATGTGATGGGATTGCCACCGTTGTCCATCTTCGGGAGATGAAAGACTTCCACGATGGAGTTGATTTGTTCACGGATGGTTTTCATCGGGTCAGTCACTTCCACTTCCACTTCCTCATATTGAGTGCCTTCAATGGTCAATGTGATGATAAACTCTTCGTCATATAATTTCTCGTTTTCCATAATGATTGGGTGTTTAATTTTTGTTTTGTATAATCTGTTTATTATTTAATTCTTTATTTTAATCTATAGACCAAACCAGCTTGCAGGCTTGGGATGAGCATCCAGCTGTTGTAGTTAATCAAACCTGCGGAAAAACGGTCGTCAAGATCAGGTGATTTGCTTCTTGAGAAAGTGCTTGTCGATAGGACGGGACAATCCATCTTCGCTCCGACATTGAACAGTATAGAAGAAGTCAAGGGAAAGTAGGCACCAAACATTAAATTTCCCCATAAATTAAACTTTCTATCTGGGGTTACCTCGCTACTTTCATCCTCCACTTTTGTAAATCCAAGTTCAGGAATATCCTTAAAGGTGACATTCCAATCGGGATAATAGCCATCGTTTGAGTAGTTTTGGGTCAGATTGGAGGAGAAAACGTAAAAGGGTGTTACGCCCAGTTTCGTATATATTGACACTTTGCTTTTGTCAGGTTGTCCTAAACAAAAACGAACTGGAACTTCCAAACAATTGATGGTGAGTTTTTCGGAACAGTCGCCAAATACAGGTTGATAGCTTTGGCCGTCGATGTCATTGATCTCGCCGCAGTTTTTGTCAATGATGGCCTTCACTGGGAGATTTCGGAAGCCTATACCGACCTCAATTGAGACGGGGATGCTTTCCGAAAGGCGGTCGGTGCCATAATAGAGGGTTGCCTGTTTGTTCCAAGAGAGTGCCTTCTCCCAAGGATTAGGCTTGGAATTGATGTTGCCTAATAAGACAACACCACCCATGCCGCCCTCGGCTCCTATAATAGGAGACTTGGCTGAACGGCTCTTGTTTTGGCTGAGCCGAGCGTTTTCGGCTTCTAAGGCTCTCAATTGTTCACGCAGCCTTTCATTTTCAGCATTTGCCTCATTCAACTGGGCATTCAATTGTTCGAGCTGTTCGGTCATTTGTTCCAATTGGCTCTGCTTTTGGTTGAGTTCTTCTTGTAATTCGGTGCATTGGTTGTTGTCATTGCCCGATTTATTCAGCTGGCCGTTGAGGTTGTCTATTCTCTTGTTGGCCTTGTTCAGTTGCAACTGCAAGTCGTTGATGGTGTTTTGCTTGTTTTTGTTATCAGCCTTCAACTCATCCACCAATTGGTATTTCACCGATGTGATTCGGTCTTGGGCAGTGCCTTTGTAGTATTGCACATTGATGCTTTTGCCGTCTTTGTCTTTGCCTTTGATGGTTTGGAGTTGTGACTGTGCCCATGCCGTAGTGGCCAAGAGGGTTGAGGCCATGATGAGAAAGATCTTTTTCATAGTATGATTTGGTTTTAATAATGTTATTCGATGTTGTTAATGTTATTATTGTATAACGAGTTTGCCTATTTTCGTGTAGCCATTACTGTCGGTGAGGTAAACTATATAGACGCCAGAAGGCAGGTTGAGGTTGAGGGTGGTTTGGTTGTCGGTCACCGTTTGAGCGTGTAATGGCCGTCCATCGGTGGAATAGATAGAGAGTTGTGATGGGCCATTACTATCGTTCACAACCACAATGTTGTGGTCTCTTCGTGATGGGTTGGGATAGATGAGTAACTTGTTGTTGTTTTTGTTGCCAGTCACTTGATATTTGGTTACGTATGGGAGACATCCTTCACCTTTTTTGGTGATACTTAACATGTAAAGCCCATCTCTTAGGCCACCTTCTTCATAATAATAAGGTTGGTCAATTCCTATAGGATTATAGATTAAAGAATCCAGGTCTGAGTTTGGCCTTGCATACGACCATTGGTAGGTGTAGATATCATTATGGTTGGGATAAACCAGAAGTAGGATATATTTATGACCATCCTTGTCAGTATGGTATTTGGGCTCGATATTCTTGGGATCTTCAATACAATAAACTTCTTCTGTCTTAAAGTTAGCTATTAGGTTGCGGTCTGAGCTTACAGTGAAGGTGTAGGTGGCATAAGTCCAGACAACAGTGCCATCCTCTTCAGTCCAGTTGTAGAAGGTGTAACCTTGGTTTGGCGTGGCCTTTAGTGTGCAAGTGACACCGTATTTGTAAGTACCGTCTCCTGTTATTGATCCGCCTGCTTCTGGATTGGCTGAGGCTGTGATGGTGTACTTCTTCATTTCAAAATGTGCAACATAGCGTGCCGTTTCGCTAACATTAAAAGTGTGGTTTGGACTTTGGCTGACCTCCTCATCGCCTAAGGTCCAATTCTTAAACTTGTATCCAGGTTTGGCAAAGGCTTTTAGCGTGCATTCATTGCCAGGACTATAGATGCCTGCGCCTGTCGCCGTTCCACCTTCCTCTGGATCAATATCCACAAATATGATACAGTCGTTTTCCGTACCGAAGTTAGCCACTAAATCTAGGGTTTCTGTTACATCAAAAGTATAATCAAGAGAACTTGAGACCTGTTGACCGTCGTTCTTTGTCCAGTTGATGAAGATGAAACCAAGGTTGGCTACGGCATGAACTGTACATTGCTGGCTATGGTTAAAGGTACTTTCCGTTTGGTCGTGATCATCACCAATAAATACCGTTCCAGCATTTGTAGGATTAGCCGAAACTGTGATGGTGTATATGTTTTGCTTAAAAGTGGCTGTGTAAGTAGCGTTACCCGTCACAGTGATGGTGCGTGGGTTGTCTGTGTTGCCATCCTGCCAGTGATCAAAGGTGTAGCCTTCGTTGGCAATGGCCTCAAGGATCACTTGTGTTCCTGTAGGATAGCTGCCACTACCATTTACCGTGCCAGAGCCCTTTGGGATAACATTGGTGGTAATGGTATATTCTGTGGATCCTGCTTGAGTGAAATAAGCCGTGTAAGTAGCGTTGCCTGTCACTGTGATGGTGCGCGGGTTCTCTGTGCTGCCATCATTCCAGTGGTCGAAGGTGTAGCCATTGTTGGGAACTGCCGTTAATTGTGTTGTTGAGCCCGCGGGGAAAGGACCGGTTCCCGAGACTGTGCCTGCTCCAGCGGGGCTGACGATGGCGCTAACATTATAATAGGTAGTACCCGCTTCGCTGAAAAAGACTGTGTAAGTGGCATTGCCTGTCACTGTGATGGTGCGTGGGTTATCAGTGGTGCCATCCTGCCAGTGGTCAAAGGTGTAGCCGTCGTTGGGAATGGCCTCAAGGGTCACTTGCGTTCCTGAAGGGTAGGTGCCGATACCATTTACTATGCCTGAGCCAGCTGGGTTAATTTCGGCGTCAATAGTATAATCCGTGGATCCTGCTTGGGTGAAGTTGGCCACAAGGTTACGGTCGTCAGTTACTTGGAAATAATAGTTGAGATATTCACAGACCACATTTCCGTTTTCCGTCCAGTTGGTGAAAGTGTATCCCGTAGATGGATTGGCATATACCGTGCAGAACTGCCCATAGTAGTATGTGACTTGTTGTAAATTTGTGTTGCCAACATGTACCATACCACCATTGGTAGGTTTGGCCGAGACAGAGATGGTGCATGGAACGCGGTTAAAGCAAGCCGTGAACTCCATATCCCCGTTCACCGTAACGGTGCGAGGATTCTGCGTGTTGCCATCATTCCAGTGGCTGAAGGTGTAGCCATTGTTGGGAATTGCCGTTAATTGTGTTGTTGAGCCCGCGGGGAAAGGACCAGTTCCTGTGACTGTGCCAGCTCCAGCGGGGCTGACGGTGGCGCTAACATTATAATAGGTAGTCCCCGCTTCGCTGAAAAAGGCCGTGTAAGTGGCATTACCTGTCACTGTGATGGTGCGCGGGTTTTGTGTATTGCCGTCATTCCAGCCTTGGAATGCATAACCACTACTAGCAGTTGCCGTCAGTGTGGGATGATCTCCATAGTGGTAGGCACCCCCTCCAGTGACCGCGCCGCCTTGGGGTGGGCTGGCCAACACGGTGATGGTATACGTGTCTTGAGTGAAGTGAGCCACAAGGTTCCGGTTGCTAGTCACAGTGAAGGAATAGTCAGTTTGAGTTGAGACTTGGTTGTTGTTTTCTGTCCATCTTTGGAATGTGTAACCTGGGTTGGGGTTGGCATGCACAGTGCATTGCTGTCCACTGGTAAAGGTGGATTGTGTTGTGCCAGGGGTGCTGCCGACATACGGCGAGCCGCCTTCTTCTGAGTTGGCCAACACTGAGACGGTGTAGGTAATGGTGTATGTAGCTGAAGCAGTCGCGCTGGCTTGATAACCAGCCTTCCAAGCCTTTGCTTTAATAGTTACAGTTGTTTCGATGTTCAATGGAGCGCTGTATACGGGGCTGCTTTCAGTCGGTTCAGTACCATTTGTGGTATAGTGGATAGTTGCGTTTTCTGTGTTGCAGCTGATGCTAACAGTTAGAGGCCCTGGGTGGGTGCCTTCTTGAGGTGTGAAAGTAGGGGCTTCTACTTGGGGCTGTTGAGTTACCTCGCCTCTAAGGGCAACATATTTGATTATAGTATCACAGTTGACAGTGAGGTCACCGATGTGTTGGCCGACGGTCAAACCATTTTGCATGCGGACAAAGACATTGGTGGGAGACAAAGTTCCTTCATTGATTTGAAGTGTGAGCGTTCTAGAGAAAGAACCATCAGCCGAGCGATTGATTTCGAAGTCATTTGGTGCGGTGATGGTGATGTCTGAGGCGAGGTTGTTGCCAGAAATGGAAATTATTTGAGATTCTGACGGGCCGTAGCCGAATGGGTAACTGAAGTCCGAAAGATTTTCAGGCGTGACTGTCAGCGTGGCGGGATCGGGGATGTTGATGGTGTATGTGGCTGAAGCGACGGTGCTGTCGGTGTAACCTTCTTTGGATGCATATGCCCAGATGGTCATGCTTTCGTTGACAATGATGGATTCTGTGTAAGAAGTCCAAGGACCATTATCTGAAATTGTGCTGTAGTAGATGGAAGCATCTTCAGTCGTGCAGTCGATGATGATTTCTTGTGCAGTGCTATAGGTGCCTTCTTGAGGTGAGAAGATTGGGGATGCTACAGTGCCGATGGCACTTACCTCGCCATTAAGTGTGACAGTCTCGCTTAATTCATCTCCACAGGTCACATTGATTGCGCCAATATGATTGCCGATGGGTAGTTCTGCAACCATTCGGACGTAGACTGTGGTTTCAGTCAGAGTTCCTTCAACAGGTATGAGGGTAAGGTCTGAGGAGAAACTATCTTCTCCCATTTCTATGAGGCTGACTTGGAAGTCTGTGGTCGCAGTGATGGTGACGCTTTCAGGGAGGTTGGTGCCAGAGACGGAGAAACTTTTGGTCGCTGACGGTCCGTCGTCATAAACATAGGCAAAACCGTTAAGTGAAGTTGGATCTACTGCCAACTGTCCAAACAATGCCCCCGAAATCAGCAATAGCAATGCGAATAATAGTAAATGTCTTTTCATATGGTTCAGTTTTTTATTGTTGTTTTCTTTGATTTCTTTTGTGATTACCAAATCCATGCACCGCTCGGTTGGTCGTAGTTGTCGCTGCGATATTGTTCAAATTTATTCTTGAATACGATGAGTTGGTAGGCATTCTTATTGATGACAAGCGGTTCTTTCAGTCCATAGCGGAAGAGCGCCAATTGGTATTCATTTTGTTGTGGATCGATGTGAATAATGAAATCGGTCTTTGTGTCGGGATGGATGCCGTAGAACTTGTTGAAGATGGTGCGAATGGCTTCATCTTCAAACCATAGGTAAGCGACGTATTCTGATTTCTTGATATGCCATTTAATGGAAAGTTTCATGGGCTTTCCTGCTTCGTGGTAGTTGAGTAGACTACCATTGTGCAGCTTGTCGTGAGTACCGTCGAATAGCGATTCCTCAATGTAGTCCAACTCTGGCCTTGTTTCCTGTTCTTCCTCCTTGTATTTCTGCCATTGTTCCTCATTCTTATCCCAACGCTCAAACAATGGGAGGTAGCGATACGTGAATTGCTTCATATAATTGTCATAGAGGTCGCGGGGAGGGAGACCGTTTTCTTCTAAGTTTTGTTTGACTAGAGGATCGTTGCCAATGTAGAAATTACAGTAGTCTTGTAATGCGACATTGGGATTCTCGGGGAGAAAGTCAGAAATATCAACAAGGGTAGGCTCTCCATTCAACCATGTCAGTAAGGTTGATTTTTTTTCACTACTTACCCATAGGGCAAGTCCGCCATACGGTGCCATTCCAATGATGATGTTGTCGAAGAGTCCTTCGTTCTCTTGTGAGAATAAGGACTTTAGTTTTTCTGTCGGCAATGGCTTTTCCACCGAATAAAAAGCTTGCTCGGTAATGGATAGCCAAACCATATCGATGGCATTGGGAAGTGGGAAAGTTTCGGTGTCCGATTCCCAAATAGAAGCGCTTCTTCCCCAATCGCCAGAAAAAGGCATCTCTTTGGGTAGTTCCATAGGCTGTTCGGCACCGTTATACAATAGGGCGAAAAAAGTCTCCGTTGGGAACAACTTTGGAGCTACACCAGATAGTCTAATTCTGTATTCCATGTGTTTGACTTTAATGATTGCTTGAAACTATTGCGTTTGTAATTCCAAAATTAAACTCTTTCAAAGTGCCATCGCTACCATAGTAATTATAAAGGTATTTCAATTGCCCAGAATGTGAATCGTCGGCTCCGGCGGTCTTGCTTCCTTCTTTGCCTATGTAAATCCTTCGGATGATGACATACTTATTGCCCACCAAAGCTATGGATGGGCCATTGACCAAAGTGTTGTCGGCAGGACTGAGCAATTGTTGGTTCATTGAAAAATGCAGATATTTCAGCCGTACCTTTCGGTAGATGTCTTCGTATCTTGGCACACAGAAGAACCTCCCTTTTGAATCGAGACATGATTGTTCGATTTGGCCGAAGAATGGTTTAAGGTCAGTAGGGATGGCATACCGCATCTCGTTGAGCGGCTTGAAAACGGTTGAGGCTTTTTTCTTGCACCAGTCAATCATGAGCTTCAGCGTGATGTTGCTGTAGCCTGGATACACGTATTTGTATATGCCGATATTATTCATTCGCTTGATGCCGAATGCTTTTGTGTCTTCTATGACAACCGTGTCACCTTTTGCAAGCGATTCTTTCGTGGCTCTTCCTGCCATTTTCGTTTGTTCGGTTTCAATGCCAGTGTTGGCTCCCACCCATCCAAGAGCTTTAAGCGCTTCGAGGCTTACAGGTAACAAACCGTGTGACCCGGCGGGATTGCTGATTTCTGAGCAAGGATAGTAGTTGTAGAAGCATAGTTCCCTTTTTTCAAGCTTTGGCAACGCAGGTTTTTCGCCTGTAATCAAATCTTTCAGCATAGTGGCTGTTTCTTTCGCTTGGTTAAAGGTGTTCTTGATTTCATCGCACTTGTTGCTGATGAATTCGGAACATTCATTGACAATGACAAATTGGCCGTTTTCTTTGGTAAAGGCACGCTGTAGGTTTTTGCCCAAGCCCATAATGTTGGTCGAAGTCAGTTTGATGTTATCGAGTATGGAAGGAAGGTTTTTGAAAGCCTTTATACCTGAATCAATAGCTGAAGCGGAATCAGTGAGCGCTTTGGCTATTCCTTTCACGGAGTGCAAATCTGCATCCTTCAGTCCTTTCACTTTCAACACTGCTGCTGCTGCATCTGTCAAGGCCTTGGTATAACCCGACTTGATATTATCAATGCCTGTAAGTGAGTTTTTAATGTTCCCAGCTATGTTTTCGATGACACTGCTGCTTGAGCCGGTGGCAGGAGAGAGGTAGTCTTTCAAAATGTTACCAGGATGGGCAAGTGAATCTATGCCTTGTTTGATGCCCGAGAAACCTTTCGTCACAGCAGAGATTGCATTAGAACCCAATCCCAATGTGTTGGTGGTGGTTTTCTTGGCACTCTCGAGCATTGATTTGAAATCGTTCAAACTGTTGAGTGAATTGTTGATGACCCCTGAAACATCAAAGAAGGCATTCATAATGCCATTGACGGAATGGAGGTTGTGGCCTGATAAACCTTTCAGATGGTCTCCAATAGCTCCAATGTCAGCTTTGGTTTTGTCGAAATTGCTAAAGGTATCTGTCAATCCCGTCGCCATGTTTGTTAGGTTGGAGCTGATGTTGCCGGCAATGTTGTTTCCAGAGCCTGTTGCTGGGGTGATAAACTCTGAGAATGAATTCTTTGCGGATCCGACGAGACCATCAAGGAGATTGCCTTTACTGCCAGCAGTCGTGAGGTTTTGTCCTAGTCCCAAAAGGTTGGAGGAGGTCTTTCGCGTGCTGTCCATCATCGATTTCAGGTTGTCTAAAGCCGAAACCGTGGATTGTATGGCAGTTGAAACTGAACTTAACGACCTTTCAATGCCTTTGATGGAGCCGAAATCTTCATTTCCTATCTCTTTGAGTTTTTCATGGGCAAGTTTGATGTTTCGGTTTAGGCTATCGTAAGAATTGTCGATGCCTTCAAGCCCAGAGGCGACATTGGTAAGGTTGTTGTTTAGGTCTTGCCCTGACCCTTGTCCAGTTCCTACGTTTGGAGTGAGAAAGCCTTGTAACGTGTTTTGGTAAAGGTTCTCTAAGTTGTTCCAAATACCGGTGGAGGTTTGGGAGATGGAAGCGATGGCGTCTTGTGCGCCTTCATAGGTAGTCTTGATGCCATGGACTAAGTTGTGGGCTCCTTCTATCGCATTGACATGCCCTTGGAATGACTCTAATCCTTGGAGAATAGTTTGCACACCAGAAATGGTTGTGTCGCAGTTCGTTAATGACTTTGCCACACCGTCCAAGGCATCGTTCATATTATCGATATTCGCTTTCAGGATTTGCTCGTCGTTGAGTTTGTTTTTCTTTGTCAGTTCATCTTTGAGCGAGCGAAGCGTTTCAAGCGTGTCTTTTGAGAGGGCAATGTCGTCCTTTATGTTTTTGCATTCGTGGATGATTTTGTCGGAAATGCCTATCAGTTTCCCTACCTTGTTGGCAACGCTTGTGTCAATACTGTCTTTGCCTTTAGCAATGCCCTTGATGGAGTTGGCGATTGTGGAAACGGAAGATGCGGCTGAATTGATTTCGTTTAACACGGTCATAAATCCGTTGATGGTTTGGTCCGCATCGTCCAATGTCCCAACAATCTTATCATATGCCGACGAGTTTTCATCTTTGCTCTTCTGACCTCCAATCATTCCTTTGGCTGCCTCGGAAGCTTTGGCAACGCTGTCAACGAGCGTGTTGCCGCCTTTTATGAGCATATCTTTTTGTTTCGCCAAGTTTTGTAGTTTTTTGCTCCCAGTGGCGTCAGCCAATTGTTCAACGATGCCTTTTTTAGTGAAATCGTCTGCTCCCTCGGTCAAAATAGGTGTTGGAGCCTTCCTTGGATTACAATTGTTGCCTCCTGCTTCCGACTCCACGTCCATCAGGGTGTCTCTTAAAAGCTGAACAGTTGAATGTGAGTCCGAAACTGCCTGTCTAGCCCCATCGTAGGACGAAGCCAAGCCATCCATGGTTTTTAGGAATCCTGAAACTACATCGCCTGAACTGATTCTGCGTATTCCACTCACAATTGACTTGACACCTTCCATAGTCGCTTTTGCGCCATTAAACGCTTTTTTCGCTTGGTCAGCCAAGGGCTTTGCGTTCTTCAATTTTTGCAGCAGGCTTCCGAAGACTTCGCTGCTGTTGCTCGCCTCTTTGTTGATGACTTTCAAACCGTCTTGGCCGAGACTTGCACCTCCTCCAATGTCAGTATGGCAACCTGGCAGGAAGATTTCGGTTCCGTTGCCAGAGGCTATTGAACTTTCAATGTCGGTGAGTGAGAAATTGACACGATTTTCATCGAGGGCGCAAAAATGGATTACGTCTTTTGCGTTCGTGGTGGCGTAAAGCCCAAAGTCGTCGACATTGCGGTCGTGGTATTGTGATTTACCGTATTTTGAAAATTCAACGTTGCCGTTGATTTTGACTGCCTCCGACACAGCGGTGTTCAGGGGGTCTCTAAGTATGCCAATGGAAGCTACAGTGTCGTAGATTCCCAACATTCTCACTTCCTTTTTCGTGAGGAGCGATGATTCGTCGTTTTCCTTTAGAGGTAGGAAAGGTTTGGCTTTGCCCGTGAACAACAGATAGTCGTTGTTAGGTACTTTCCCCTCATTGTTGGAGTCTACTATATATGTGAAAACTCTAGCCGTTGCCGCGCCTCGGCTGAATCCGAACACGTCGAAATGCATCCGTATTTCGGCAACGTCGGGTCTATGATACATACCGTAGATGTTGTTGATTTGTTGTACCATTTTACGGCATTTTGCTGACACGCCCGTGGGACCTACTCCAAAACCCAAGCCAACGATGTTGTCAACTGCTCCGTCAACGTTGGCTGCTACGGTAACGGTTGAGTCGGAGCCGCTACCTTCAACATACACTCTGTGATGGTAGATTTTGTGTTTGCTGTCTTGTGGATCAGTTTCTTCACCAGTTGAATAGATGCTCCATAGAATGCAAGGATTCGTATAAGTCGATCCTTGTGAAAACGAAGCAGCGAGTGCGGAATCGGGAAGGAGACTCTTTTTTGTAGTGGAATTGGGGTCGGCAATTTCTTGAACTTTTCTTTTAAACCGGTCTCCCATCTTGAAATTGATGGGATTATCGGCATTATCAACCTCAACCGAAGAATAGGAATAGTCGCTGTTTTCAGCGACAATTTCCTTTTCCAAGTCATTGTTGTTGGTCAATGAGGTCCCACCATACAACTGGTCTAGTTCACTCTTTGTAAACACTCCGTTTTGTAAGGTTTCCCAATGGGTTCTGGGTTTCGCAATAACATCTTTCGCGTTATTGTAGCCCAACCTTTTCAGTTTGTCGGAATGAGACTTGAACACCTTGTCGCGACGGAATTTTTGACCTATCATGGCCTGCATCATATTGTTGTTAGTTCCGTCGAAGAAAACACCAACGTAGACGTCAATTATGAGGTTTTGGGTCTCATTGGGGTCTTTCTTGGAAGGCTTTTCCGCATCTATGACACTTTTGCTCATTTTTATTGTCGTTTGGGCATAAACAAATACAATTGGCTAGAACGAATTAAGAAATACTATTGCGTTTATTCCTGTGATTTTTTCAACTTCATTCGTCTGTTCGTCATATAGGTAAACATATGGGAATCCAGTCCGTTCACCAATAGGAAATACAAATTTATAAATTTGTTTACCTTGATGAACGCCAAGTCTTTCGAAGTTTTCGCCGTAGTATTCAATGAGTTCTTTGGCCTTGTCTAACACAGCTTGTGGTATTGCCATCACTAATTAATTTCAAACAAATCAAGATAATCCTCGTTAAATATCTTATTATCGGTTCGCATAATTGTGTCCTCTGAATCTGGTGGATAGTCAAGAAAATTCACAAACGTTTCAAAATCTAATGGAATACCATTTTGTGGTTCAATATTAGTTAAAAACGTATTGCCATCTTTATCTTTTTGGCTCTTGATGACGGTGTAATGACCTCCTCCTGCTTTTACAGGGTCCCACATCAAACCGATAGTATAGTATCCTTCTTCTTTGCAAGCTTCCATTAGCACCTCTTTATAAAGGGGGGCAAACTTTTGGCGGATTTCCTCATAGGTGGGAGTGAGATTGGCTTGAAGGGAATATAGACTCAAACGCTCTTGAAGTGCTGCGTCGTCAAATACCCCTATTTTTTCTAGCTCTTTTAACCTTTTTTTAATATCGACTAATTGGATTTTGATTTCATTGAGATGGTTGAGATCGTCATTGAGACCTAGGTCGGTAACTTTAGAATTGAATTCATCAGAGATCATAGTTGGCGACACTTCTGATCCATCAAGATTCTTCCAGATATCGTACAAATTGAGACCGTACGCAATGGTGTTTGTATGGTAATTATAGTGTCTAGCATGAGCAGTCACGTTAAAACCTCGTTGGCGAACCATAAATGTAGTGGTAGTTGTGGCACAATTAATTCCAAAATCATCACTAATTCCGTAGTTTTTATTTGATTTTGTTTTATCTGCATCATCATCGCTCATGTAGCCACTGTTTTCGACTCCCAATGTCTTTTCCATTATGATATTGTTCTCCGCAATCGCCAGTTTTTCAAGGTTATTCAATGTTTTAGGCATCTCCTTGGTCATATTGACGGCGTGATCTCGTTCATCCTCAGTAAGATTATTGTATTTTTCCGAAATGATAGAGGCAACACGGTCATATTCTTGTTTTTCCTCGTCTGTTTGTAATGCTTCTCTTCCTTGCTTAATCATGCAATTAATCTGGAAGTTATCTTTCGGTTTCTTTTGTACCCACTGTGTTCCTTCTCCCACTTGTCCATCAGTCACTAAGCTAATTGTCCCACCCCACATACATTGGCATTTGCAAGACTTCAATAGTGCGGGTTGCCCTTTAATGAGATAGTCCATCTTGCCCCCCATCCATGGTGTAGGTGTGTTGTGAACACAAGGCATAGGTGTAAGATGTCCATGCGCTGCAGCCGTGGCCGAAGCAGTGGGAGGGAAGCCCAACGAACGGCAAAGCCCAAATGGCGCTAGGTTGACCATCGACTTGTGGTCACTGATATTCGCCATTGGCGGTCCAGTAAGATTGACGATGCGCACAGGTAACACTGTCAAGTTAGCAGTACTGGTGCCCATAGTGCAACGCATTATGGCTCCTGAACAAACGTAGGAATCTGACATTTTAATAATGGTTATTAATTTACTTTGACGATACCAGCCTTAATGTCGATTTTGGTGCTTGCGTTGAGTGCCATTTCTTTTTCAGCCTTGGCATGATGGGTTTTTGAGTACTCAAGCAGTTCTTCCTTGGCTTCCTCGCGAATGTTCTCGGCCGTGAGTTGAAGTTTGTGTTCAATCTGCTCGTCTTTATTGTCGCCTATCTTGACTATTTGGTTTTCTTTAACCTCAAGTGAGTCGTTACGGTCGATATTGGTTGTTCGGTCACGTTTGGCGTGTTCGCGGATGTCGTTGTCGGCAGTGCGCTGCATGTCATTGTCTGCGGCAAGAAACATGTCGTTGTGGGCGGTCTCCGAGATATCGTGGTCGGCGGTGGCCATTATGTCATGTCCAGCATGCATGATGATATCGTTTTTAGCGTACATCTCAATGTTTCCTGTCGATTCCAACATAATGAGTTTGCGGTCAGTGGAGAAAGTAAGTATGTAGTTTTCTTTCTCGTTGTCATAGATACGGATATAGCCGTCTTCTCCTTCATCGTGGATTTCAATGGTATGGCCGTTGCGGGTGCGGATGGCTTTGATTTGGTTTTTGCTGTTGTTGCCAGGTAGCCATGCGGGATCGGGATCGCCCACTCCGTTATATAAAGTGCCTTTCACGTAGGGTCGCTCGGCATTGCCACCCTCAAAGTCGATCATTACCTCTTCACCTATCTCGGGAATGAAACTGAAGCCTTTGCCACCACCAGCGTATGGCTGGGCAATGCGGAGCCAAGGAGTCATCATGTTTTCGTCGAGCTGAGCTTGCCAATCAAACTGCACGCGGATGCGTCCCAAGTTCATTGGATCCTCGTTGTCGGTTACTTTTGCACGGCAAGAGGGGGCAACTGGGTAAATGTCACTGTAGGCGTAAGGCGGATAGTCGCATGCCGATGGGATACCATAGAAATGGTTGCTATATATCTCATTGGAAGAGAAGGTATGCATCAATTCCGTGATAAGGATTTCGTCTTGGTCTACTTCGCTTTTTGCGTTAGTAACATCATCGGAAATGAAGTTGTCAACGATGACCAGGGTTGTTCCTATTTTAAGCTTTGAGCAATAAGTGTTCCCTGAATAGGTGAGCATTCCCGCTTTTTCGCCTCGGGCTTGCGTCTTTGTCGATACGTTGAGTATGGTTTCGCGTCCATCTTGGTCAGCGAAGCCTCCGGAATGGAGGTTTTGGAGCGTTGGCTTTGAAAAGCTGTTTTCAGAGGCTTCAAAAACGCTGTCTCCCAATGGGTTGTATGCTCGTTGCATTTCTTCAAGGCCTTCTTTGCAAGTAGCCTCGTAAGCATTGTATGACGATGATATGTGGCTGAAAGCTACATGTTGCATCTTCAAATCCACATTATACGATGGGATATCCTTGCTGGGATAATTGAGCCTGACATTTTCTTGCTTGACCAACTTGCCAAAAACCATCTTTTCGCCGTCGTTGTATAACCATTCACCATAGCGTCGGGCAAGACGTTGTAGGAACTGATAGTCGGTTTCGTTGTATTGTACACAATAGGCTGTAGGGTCGGTGAATCTCGCATCTACAGTGGCTTCGATGCCGTTGCTATCATTGCCGCCGATAACATCGTTAACTATGTCATTGAGGTTTTTGTCCTCAAATGATTTGCAGTTGGGATTATTGTCGAGCAAAGCTTCCTTGCTTCTTGCTTCTACATTAATGATGTATTGGCTTCCTATCCTGCTTCCAGAAGCCGACATGATGATGCCTCGAAAACTGATTTCAGCTGTCTTTTCATTATTGGTACTGAGAGAAAGGTTTTCGATATTGTCCGTGTCTAGTGAAAGCGTGATTTCCTTTCCTATGATTTGGCTGCACAGTGTGAATCTGGCTTCTTTATCATCTTCCTGAGGACCTTTGTGCATGTTAAAACACAATGTGTTGTATGACAAAAGGCTTTGATGAAGGGTGAAGTCATCAAGACGCCACATTTCGCCATCAAAAATGAGATCAAAGCCGGATGACTTGACATCATCAATGGTTACGGTTATGTTTTTTACTGAGATTGACATGGGTTAAGTCCATTCATTGGTGAAAAGGGCTCTGTCGAGCTTGCCGATGCGTATGACTTGTGCGCTGATGGTGATGGTGGAATACATCAGCTTACTGTCGGTGTTGTTGAAATAGTCTTTGAGTTCGATACAATAGGCGTTCTCAAATTCCAAGGTTTTATAGTAAGGCTTGTTGTCGTTGGAGTAGACGGTGAATTTGAAGACGCCCGACTGTACCTCAGTTTTGTTGAACATCCATTTGTAGAAGAACAAGTCGTCGTCGCTGGATGATGGCGTTACAAAGGTGATTGTGCCGCCTTGAGGGCGCGAAACAGGCTTGCCAGTGTCGTCGATGGATTGGCGAAAGTCGTATACACATTCCAAGATATTATATTCCTTGGAGTCGCCGTTGATGCTTAGTTTTGCTTGAATTGCCATGGTTCTTTGACATTAATTAATAAGGTGTGGCGTGGCGTGTCCACGCCACACCAAATTAGTGGTGACTATTATGCCCAGTCGTTGGTGTAGGTCACCGAGCCATTCTTGATTTCGCGGCACGACAAGACGATTTCCTCGTAGTGGCCCATCTTGTCTTCCCACATCTCGACGAAATTGACGCAGTAACCGTCGGTGAACTCAATCTTCTTCATCAAGTTTCCTGATTTGGTCTCGTTGAATTCAACAGCGCCATTCTTGGCCAAGTTGGGAGCAATCATCCAGTTCAGAAGATCCGGATTGCCGTCGTTCAATGCTTTCACGCGGAGGGTGATTTTTCCGCCTCTCGGAATGCCCGACATTTGGCCTTCGGTGTCGGTGGCTTGGTTGAAGGAATAGGTGACCATCATGACCTCGCGTTCGGTGAGGCCGTCAACTTTTAATGATACAGGTGTTTTTGCCATGTTTGTAATGCTTTAAAGGTTAGTAATAAGTGTAAATTATGGTTGTCGTTCTACTGAGGTGTTAGCACTCATGTAGTTTTTATTGTCTGCTTCAAGTTTAATGACGAAATTCTTGGCCGCGAAAAAGGGAGTGATGGAGATTTCGACAGAGACAACCTTGGTTTTGGGGTCTTGCTTGGGCATGCCGAGCTTGTATCCTGAGAATAAGAGTTGGTATCCACGATAGTGGTCAAGGAAGTCTCTGATCTTGCTTTCCAGTTTTTTTGGTGACACATAAGGATCCCAAGTCTCAAGGGCAATTTCGTGCATATGGTTCATGAGCACTTTGTTCACCCAATCCAATACGCGAACGATGGGATATTCTTGCAAGCTAAAGGCAGAGCCATTGTAAAGCGACCGATTGGAAATAGCAAGTGTGCGTCCCTCACTTTCTACGAGAGGGATGACACCTTGGTCGACAAGAAAGGCAATTTCTGCTTTGAGCAGATCAAGTCTAGTGCCTTGCACACCATCCAATATGCCAAAATCATTGCCTACTACACCTTGGGCTATGACAATCTCTTTGGTGTTGGCCATACGACCGGCAAGAGCGCCTGAACCAGGAATGTAGACATCATCGTCCTCGTAAGCCAATTCTGATTTCTTTCGGCCGAGAAGATAATTGCAGGTGACGATCACATTGGACAAAAACACATCGTGTCCTTGTAGATTGGCGTCTTCCAATTCGTCTTTCAGTGTCCTAAAACTTTCGCAGTCCTTGAAGTCAGTCACTAGCATAACCTTATTATTATGGGCCGTTTTTCCCCATTCCCTTAAGGTGGAAGCCTCACCAAGATAACCTGGAATCACAAAAAGGCTGTAGCTGTTGCGTAGGCTCAACGTGTCGTAGTGCTTTTTCAGCTCTTTTTGTATGGCGATGCTGCCCTTCGAGTCTGACGAATGCATGTCGTCGTTATTTACGCTCATTAGGAAGAGGCACCTCTCGCTTTCTTGGCCTGCATTGACGAAGAACGATTCCAATGTGCGGTAGGTGACCTCCAAGGCACGGGTGTCCTCGTGGATTTGTAGCAGGTTCCTTTGCAGGTTGAGTTCCGCCTCGTTGCGGCGTATCCTGCACGTTTCAACCATTTTGGCAAGGTCTGGTCTCTCAAGTATCGAGGCCCAAAGCTGGAGGTCGTTGGTTAGTTTTTGGCGCGTGTCGGCATAGAACGAGTCGCTCAAGAAGATGTTTTTTGCGGCCGCCCGACTGGGATCCATGAACACAACATGCTTAATGAGATCTTTCAGTAGCAAGTAGTCGTTTTGTGTGATTGAATTGTCCAAAGCCTTTTTTTGTGCCAGTTCGTCAATTAGCGAGGCAATGCAATTCTTTAAGTCTGTGAAAGTGCTCTCGTCCGAGAGTGTGTTGCGGAGTGCCTTGTTTCGCTCAATCTGGCGGATCATGTCGTTGTAGGTGTCGATCTTGTCTCTCTCCGCCGCAAGGAGTTCGCTTCGTTCAATGATTTGCTCGTCCTCAAAGTCGTCGATGGAGCGGAAGGGGAAGAGCTCAACCACGTATTCGCCTCTCTCGTTTCTGAGTTCGACTTCCTTGATTGGTTGATAATGCTCAAACACGCTTTCCAAGTCCTTGGCCTGAAAACTGTCGAAATCATTCGATGTTAAAGGGTTTCCTTCCGAGAACTGGTCGACGTATAAGGTCCGGTTTTGTGGAAATCCTTTTATACCTTCCCATTCGTCTTTTTCATCTAACCACGAATTCATTGTGTTGTTCTCCTTCGATGATTATGCTATGATGAATCATTGTATCAAAGTCAATTGGCTTGAAGGGATGAAGGCTATGGCCACAGCCGCCAATCCTTCAAGTTGGACCACGACGCGCTTGTTTTTGTTGATCCTTTTAATAACCCCTTCCACGCCTGCAAAGAAACCGTCTATGATTTTGACCCGTTGCCCTATCTTGTTGATGAAGTTGTTGCAGTCGAGGAACATCACCCGGTCGTCTTGCACTGAAGCTACGCGCATGAAATTGTCCATCTGCTGGTCGGGCACAGTCAAGATTTCACTTTGCTTGTCCAAGGACCGTTTCATGATATAACGCATGGGCGAAAGCTCTTCACGGGTCATCTTCAGTTCCGTCAGCCTTTCTTGTGTGGAATGGACGAACAGAAGATTGTGGATAGCAGGTGTCAACACACTCTTTTTCCCTCCCGTTTTGGTTTCTATCAACTCATAATGCATTGGAAGGAAGTTTTCGATGCCCAGCTCGTCGAGCAGCGACTTGATTTTCAGCTCCCTATGGTAAGTCACTCGCATGGGAAACCAATATGCCAAAGCGGCGCTTCTTATTTGTTGGTTTGCCGAATCTTGTGTAGATGGGGAATGGACAATGCAGAGGGACACCACACTACCCTGCGTGGTCCCATTTAAATCTATTTTTGTATAAAATCTATTCATATTGTGCTGGTTTCCAGCTACTTAAATGAATGATTTGGTCGGTTACACAGCTTTTCCTACAATGGGGAAAAGGCAAAAATAGTCTGCAAATATATGGAATTTTTCTCCAAATAAGCAAGTTTTTTTCAAATTGATACAAATAGTTACAATGACAAAATTGCCTTTACATGTTGACGTTGTATTTCTCGGCGACCATAAGGGGTTGAGCTACAATCGATGAATTGCGAACGGGGGGTCTATTTTAGTCTCAATCTTTCACCCTCTTGCAATGTTTCAAGAGGGTGCTTGTGGTTCATTTTGGCGAGGCTTTCTGTTTTGATGCCGAATTGTTGGGCAATGTCATACAAGGTCTCTTCAGGCTTGACGCGATAGTAATCCTTTGGACCATAGTATTTCCGCTTTTTCTTTTCCAGGAAAACGATATCGCCTTCCTTGATGCTTGACTCGTTTCCCGTCTCGTTGTACTGCAACAATTTGTCTTTCTCAATATTGTATTTCATGGCTATCGACGACAAGGTCTCGCCCGGATAGAGGATGGTGCATCTTACGTCGTTGATTGCGACAACGGCCTTGCGCACAATGCGTGTGACTTCCATCTCCTCTTCAGTGGCCTCGGAGTCGTCGATGCTGAATTGGTCGGTGTTTGCGAGGTCGTCGATGGTGACGGTTTGGGGCAATGCCGAGGTTTTGGAGGGCTTCAGTTTCACCCCACCGTTGATGGCATAAAGTTGATAAGCGTCGATATAGCCGATTAATGCCTTTGCATAGTTCTTGGCAGTGGCGTATCCGGCCATTTGAAGTCCGATGGCCCAGCTGCGGTAGTCGAAAACGCTATAGTTGAACAAGGATTGGTAGCGGCTGTTCTCTTTAATCAGCAAGGAATGGCTAAGATACGAGTTTTCGGCAGAGTCATAACATCTGAATCTGCTTTTTTGGGGTTCGTCGTCCCAAGCGAGATAGACTTCGCCTGACCAATTGCCTAAAGCCTTGATGCCGAAGTGGTTGTTGGCTTCTTTGGCCAGTGCACTTTGGCCAGCACACGATTCGAGGATGCCTTGTGCCAAGGTGATGGGTGCGGGTATGCCGTAAAGCTTTTCCTGTTCTAGGGCTAATGACTTGTATTGCTTGATGTAGGCTCGGATACTGGTCGGCGATAGCGACTGGGCAAACGACATGGTTATGGTCGATAGCCATAGGATTATGGTGACGATATGTTTCATAATGTGTCCGAGCATGTTGAAGAAAGGTGTTTCCTGGTTCCTTGTTGATTCGTCTTATATGGTGGCAACGAAGTCGTTGTCTTTTTTTCTTTTTCGCTTTTTTGGCTGGGGCTCTTCGCTTTTGGTGTTGTGGTTTTTCTTTCTGACATATCTTGCCAATAAGGTGCCCAAGATGAGTAGGTCGACCAAAAGAATTCCTCCGACAATCAACCAAGTTTTAAAATTCTTCTCTTTGGAGGCTTGGGCTTCGGTCTGGTCTTCCAATTGCGCCTTTTTCTTTTTGGCTTCGGCTACGTACGCACCATCGGGATGGTCTTTGATGTAGGCTTCGTAAGTTTCTATCGTGTTGCATTGGGCGTAGTCGGCCGAGTCTTTGACCCTTTTTTCCTCTTCTTGGGCTTGGAACTCCAGTACTATTTTCTTGTTCTCGAAGACGTCAAGCATGGTGTCAATTCTTGCGACGGTCTCTTTGTTTTTCACCGTTAGTTTCAGCTGCTTCAATTCCTCCACCTTTTCGAGCAGCTCGTTGCTGAAGGGGAGTTTACTGTTTGTCGACAATTCTTCTTCGATGTATCTTATCGAGGTCAGGGCTGCTATTTCTGTTTCAGTGATTCCTGGCCCTTCGGCTATGAGAAGGTCAAGGGAACTTTCGGGCTGGGTGGTGACGACTGGAGCCGGTTGTTGCGCACGTTTGGGTTCTTCGGTGATTTTGAGATTGTCGCATTGGGCGAGGATTTTGTAATGGTGCCTCCTCTCGTAATGGACAAGATACATTGGGATGATGAGTCTAAAGACGTTGTCAGGCGCGCCTTCGAAGACCAAAACAGGTCGTTCTTCGAGGTTGAGGAAGCCGTCATCGGAGGGAATATACTTGAATTCCGACGGAATGATGATGGTTGTAGGAGACAAACCCTTGAATGTCACGTCGTTGAAGCTGTTGCGGTCGAAACACATGACAGAAATCTCTGCGAGGTCGTCATATTTCTCTTTGTTGTCGCTGCAGAGTCTTTTTTTCAGGTTCGTGAAACGAATCTCGACCTTTCCGTCGTTGTTCACCACATTGTAGCTAATGATGAGCCTATCGCCACTTGAAGTGTATATCGTGTCTGTTGCTTGACGGGCCGTAGCGTTGAACGTTGCCGCGAGAGCGATGGCTATCAATAATGTCTTCAATAGATTCATGACATCCCCTTTATTACGTTATAGTGCTTCCAATCACGGTTTTGTGCCGGCTTTTTTGATGGTGACCATCAAATCCATTTGTATGACATCGGAGACCACTCTGTTCTTGTGAAACAGTCCCCTTTTCTTACCACGAGTGATATAGACGGGAATGGTGTATCCTGTTGGCTTGTCGTAGTCGACTTCAAGCCGTGACACGATGTATCCATCATCGGAGGGATCCACAACGACAATGTCTCCACAGGCCTCGAATGCCGAGATCTCGGCTCCGGTCTTGTTGAGATACCCCATGCGTTTCAATTCACGTTTGTCCCAGGACTGGCCGAAGACGATCAATCGCTCCGATTGGTAGTTGTTTTCTATCAGGATGGAAACGGCGGTTTTCTCGTCGTTGTTGGAGGAAACCATGCAAACCTTGATGTTCGCATCCAGATAGGTCAGTTCTTTTTCGGAACAAGGATTGTCTTCGGCTAATGACACCTCAATTACCTCCTGTCCAAGTAGCATGTTCGACAAAAGGCAAAGGCAGGCTATGTAAAGCAGTTTCTTCTTCATATCGTTTATGACTTTATGGCGTGTTGTCCTACTTTGGCAACCCTCAATTCCAGATTAATTACAGATTATCCTTAAAATACTGCGTAATCTTAGTAATTAGATGCGCTCTGTCGGGACCAGCAACATTGTGGTCGTGGCCGGGATAGACAAAGTAGTCGAGTTGCTTGCCATTGTGGATGCAGTTCTCCACGAAGACAAGGCTGTGCTGCCACATCACCACGGGGTCGGTGGTGCAGTGGATCATCAGGAGCTTACCCTCCAGCTTGTCGGACTTGTTTTCGAGGCTGGTAAGTTCATAGCCTTCAGGATTCTCTTGAGGTGTGACCATGTAACGCTCGCCATACATGATTTCGTAGTACTTCCAATCCAGCACGGGGCCGCCTGCCACGCTCACCTTGAACACCTCAGGATGGTTAATCTTTAAAGAGGTCGACATGAAGCCACCATAGCTCCAGCCGTCGCTGCCGATGCGGTTGGCATCAACAAAGGGCAGGGTCTTCAGCCAATTGATGCCAACCATCTGGTCGCGCATCTCAAGTTGACCGCACTGGCGGTGGATG
>JAEEGL011933985.1_pt1 | contig 64273 bp, 49 predicted proteins | sample 9134231 | NCBI WGS metagenome assembly JAEEGL01 (sample SAMN16246548, study PRJNA631951) | gut metagenome | biome: gut microbiome; feature: rumen; material: fiber-attached | host: Bos | place: Iran: Karaj | collected 2018-10
AGCGGCGGGCTAGATGAAGGTTTTGTGTCTGTAGCCCGCCGCATTCTGTCTCTTTAGAGCAATTGTACTCTATACCAGCGGACTGGACAGAGACTTTACGTGTTGTGTGGCTTCCATGCCACACTAATTCATAGCCCGCTTAACCAGCCCGGACTATGTCTTAATAAATGAAAGCGGACTATGAATTCTTTTAGATTTCATAGTCAAAAGAAATAGCTTCCGATTGCTAACCGGAAGCTATTTTCAAAACTTCTATTATGAATTAATTCATACTAGCGGTTGATAATGCGAAACTCCAATATCCTTTGTCAGGATGCAAATACCATTGACCATCAATAGGATCCCTATAAACTGCAACTGTAGAATTGTTCTTTAAGCAAGGATGATTATCTGTATAAAATTGCAGCTTCTCATAAGTAATGCCATAGGTCGGGAATGATTCAGGGGCATATGGAAACTCCTCAAATGATAACGAATAGGGCTTATCAGGAGTATATTTATTTGCCGGAGTAGAGCCATCGAAAAATGCCCATGGATTCTTTTCTCCTTGACCATATTCAAAATAATATGACAGATCTCCACTTGTTGGGTTCGGTACTGAAGGAGACTTTAACAGATAATCCATCATTGCTTTTCCATCACTTTTCCGCCCTTCAGAATATGCCGCTAATGCAGCCATAAAGCATGCTACAGTAACGTATTTTCCATCCTGCTTTCCATCATCCTCAGTTCCTTTTCCGTTACTTCTATCAATCTTTTTTAAATCATTCACAGTTTTAGGAAGATTTCCCTTAAAAGTGATGTTAACTGCATTTAATTTCTCAGTAATCCTAGTTTTTCCTTTATATGCTGGTCTATAACTATCTGAATAAGTCAGTGAAAACCAAGTCGAGTTTTCTGAGCTGGTGTTTGTTCCGCCATTATCGCCACCATTATTTCCGCCGTTATTGCTGCCATTATTTCCGCCATTATTACCACTATTAGAAGGCTTATTAACTGTTACAGTAAATGTCAATGTTGTGCCTCCTATTGTACCTGTGATCTTGGCTGTTCCGGCGCTAATAGCTGTAACAACACCATCTTTAACTGTGGCAACATTATTATTGCTGGATTTCCATTTCAGACCCTTAAGAGCAACTTTGTTTCCCTTAATTGTTGTCTTTTTTCCAACAGTAAGAGTTGCCTTTGTTTTCTTAAATGAAGCCTTCGGAACGGTAACAGTGATCTTGTAAACGGCCTTACTGGTCTTGATGGTAACCAGTGAACTTCCTTTAGAAAGTCCGGTAATAGCATTCTTGCTTACCGATGTAACTTTCTTGTTGCCGTTCTTTACTGACTTGATTGTTCCATCTACCTTGACAGTCTTTGTTGCTCCAACATTTACCGTGAGCTTTTGTTTGATTGTCTTGGTCTTGGCCTCGACAACAGCTGCTGTAGGTGTGAGCACCGGTGCAGAAACTGAACCGAATGCCAGCGCAGCTGACAGCATAATTGCTCCTACTCCTTTTAAAATTCTGTTTCTCATTAAAGCTTCCCCCTTTCAATTGAGAAAAAATTTATCTGTTATTTAAAGAAAATTTAGAAAAATAACAGATTTTGTTTCGTGCATTTATAATTTTATCATATTTGTTGAAATTTTGATACATGAATTTTAATACATTTGAAAAATAGTATCATTTTTCTGAAATTTCTAGACAATTCAAATACGCCTCAGAAGGGCGTCGAAATGGAAAATCACAATGTATCTTTTTACTGAATATACACAATGGCTGTTTTCTTGAAGGAAGACGTGATCCTGACCAGCCCTGAGTAGATTACTCCAAGGCTGTAGATGATAACCGCAATTTCCTGATTATTTATATAAATAATGCAGGCAATGGCAATTACGACATCAACGAAACCGTGGACCAGTTTCATCCTCCAGTGCTTTGCCCCATATCGCCTAGCCTCATTGGCCCTTAGGAACTCAACAAGTCCGGTAAAGAGATGGATTCCTACCAGATATAGCAGCACAAAAAAACTGGGCAGATCATCGATGGTCCCGGTAATAAAAGCAAAGTCAAGCAAAATAACACCTCTGTAAAGAGATACCTTCCCTCCGACCATAAACCTTGCCATGGTGAAATAATAGTACAGCTCCGCGATTGCAGACACTGTCATCGAAAGACCCAAAAGCCCCATCACTATCAAGTAGCCATCCTGCGGATCCATAATCAGAAAGATAGCCATAATCATCATTATTATTCCTGTAGTAAAACTACGGATTCTCTGAAATGTAGTCATGCTGATCTAGCCCTTTTCCCTGATTTTGCTCATGGAATATCCCGCAAGCATATTGCCTGACCTGAATATTTCATTGGTGACCATGCTTTTCTGGGTGATGGCTCCCTTAAAGAATTTTCCCAGAAAAGTATTCTCCTTATCCTGCTTTGATGCCATGACATATTCTTCCTGAAAACGGTTGATGTCAAAATCCGGTATCTCTTTTCCCGAAAGCTCCTCTCCAAAGGCCTTCCAGTCATCAGAGGCAATCAGCTGCCTCTTCCGAAGTATCTTATCGATTCTATCCCCATAGGGCTCTATCACCTGAAAAGAGTAAGTATCCAAAAGGAAAGCGTCCTCTTCTCCCCTTAGGAATCTCATGGCATAAACCATCTGGCCAAAGGCTTTGTAATAGTCGCTGGGATTATCCTTGATCATCTCATGGTAATCATCCCAGGCCGGAATATATGCATATTTGACAAAAGAGTAATCCGGCAGATGTCCTGCCCTTCCATGGCCGAGGTTCATTACGGAATGTTCATTACTCTGATAAAGACTGTTGGTAAAAAGGTCTTTATCCAGATCATCGGGTGCAGAAGGATTGTGCCTGAATTTTATCTTATATCTCTTTTCCGCGCCTTCCTCATCAGTCCTGATCTCATAAAAATCATTATCAGTATTATTGATGACAAGTGAAGGAGTCCCCGCGAAATAGCTGTGGGCCCAGGTGTCAGCCAGCACGTGCATTGCAATTCCCACATGCTGAAGGGACATGTCCTCGGCAGCCCTGACGGTCTTAGAGACAAGATCACCGTTAGGCTTGCAGATCAGTCTGTATCTGCTCATATATCTCTTTGTCCGCCACTTTTTGACAGCGTACAGATCATAGGGAAGGAAGTGAAAAGAAGCCCAGATTCTGGTTATATCCTGAAGACCAATAAGATCCGTCCTGGCATCCATCATCTCCAGCTGGAGCTGTGTGGTTGCCGCAGCGGCAGGTGCGCTTAATTTGGACAAAAGAGATTTCGAGCACAGATCTACAAATTGAGCGCTGTAACAGATATCCAGACTTTCTTCATGAGAGTATCCGGCAAGGAATGCCGCGCAATATGTTGCATAGTAGTGAAAATCTTCCTGCATAGTCCTACCTTTAGCTGAGTTTTTTCTCGGCCCTCTTTAAGAGAATGGCCGACAGGATCATATCAAGCAGAATAAAAAGAATTGTAAGCTCCACCAAAATGGAAGCAACTGATGTGTCCGCAGTTGTGAACGGATCTTCTTTACTTAATGCGTCAAGAAAATCAGAGATAAGATCCGGAAATTCATAAACAGTGAATCCGATATAAAGACCTGCAGCCACAAGGAAGCCCCATCTCTTGCTCTTTCCACTGCCATATCTGGCAGAAGAAAGGCCGATATACAGATGCAAAAGAGTCGTGAGCACGATGAATGCTGTGATCATAAAATATATCAAAAACCAGTTCACCTCTCCATCTCCAGAGTCAAGAATTTTCCTGAAACCGCCTTCTTCAAAGATCCTTATGGCAAATTTAAGGACAGCCCATAACTCTATGGAAATGAAGCCGAAGCCGGTTATGACAAGATTCTTCCTGTATCTTCTTATATCAGCCTTTATATCTTCATTCATGCATAAAACTCACTTTCAAAGCTCTGATGTACAGTGAGGGCATCTTGTAGCCTCAATGTTGATCTCACTCTTGCAGCGAGGACATATCTTGGTGGTCTTGGGTGCCTCTTCCTCTTCCTTGGCAAATTTCTCACTGACACTGTTCATGAATTTAACAAGACAAAAGATTACCAGTGCCATCAGAATAAAGTTGATGACAACAGTGATAAAGGTTCCGTAGTTGAGTGTTGTTGCTCCGGCTTCCTTGGCTGCATCAAGAGTAAGATATGTCACACCGCTCTCACCACCGCCGAGAACAACAAATTTGTTGTTGAAATCAATTCCGCCGGTCAGGACGCTAATGAGCGGCATGATAATATCATCAACCAGCGAAGATATTATCTTCTGGAACGCACCGCCAATGATAACGCCGACAGCCATGTCCATTACGTTTCCACGCATGATAAACTCGCGGAACTCTCCGGCAAAACCCTTGCCCTTTGCAGTTGCATTTTTAATCTTTTCTGTCATCTTTTTACCCCTTTCAATTTTTAAAAACTTTTTTTCATATACTCTTGAAATTATACCACATATTGAATACAATAATATAGTATGTTGCAGGATTAGTACATCGGTAGTATGTTAGCTTCCCAAGCTGAAGAGGCGGGTTCGATTCCCGTATCCTGCTGTGCCCCAGGCCGCATGGTTTGGGGTTTTTTTATTATTCGTGTGAACTTTCGTGTCACATTTTATAGTTTTTTAAGATTGCCCTTTCGATGCTTATAGTATGATAAAAAGAGCACGGACCAATTCTAACCGAAAAAACAAGCTAACAAGGGGTAAAACACATGAAAAAACTAACTGCTGGCGATATAATGCACGTTTATGGCATATTGTTCTGATAAGATCAGGAAAATGTCTTTTGACAAACAGAATGTCTATAATAATATAAGTGCAACTCCCCGGAGCTGCACTTATTTTTATTTAGAAAACAAATCTCTTCTGAATTCTGTAACTCACAAAAAACAAAACGGTATCTACCACCATCTTTAATACAGCCTCATTTACTCCGGCAAACACAAATATCGCAGCGGTTACCAGCATTGCGCTGGCCCCCATCTGTGCCACAGCCAGTGCGACATATTTACCGGCCGACACGGATTTCTTTTCACTGCTTTTGAAAACAAAATAGTAATTCATCAGGTAATTATAGGTTGCCGATGCCACCCTGGCAATAACTGTAGAAACTGCAGCATACCACACCGGGCTCCAGTTCTTGAGAAACATGCACAGGATTGAAAATAAAACTATATCTATTACAAATGATGACGCGGAAGAAAACAGATACCTGAAAAACTTCCCAAACAGGACTTTATATATCTTGATAGAATCCATGACCGGATTAAAATGTGTCTTATGATCCAGCTCTGATTCATATATAGTCTCGATTGGAACTTCAACAATCTCATATCTGTTTACAGTTGCGAGAAGCATACGGGTTTCAAACTCAAAGCGCTCCCCTTCGACATTTATGAGCTCCTCCAGGAATGCTCTGGGGATGCCTCTAAGTCCCGTCTGGGTATCGCTGACATTGATTCCGGAGATCAGCTTCATCACCCTGAGTGTAATGACATTCCCATACCGGCTCTTCCAGGGTATGCCCTCTCCGTCAAACCTCCTGACTCCAAGAACCAGTGAATCAGGGTGTTCTAGAAGAGCTCTTCTCACAGCCTGGATACACTCCCTGGAGTGCTGCCCATCCGAATCAGCTGTAATTACTCCTATGGCATCAGGAACATTGTCTAACACATACTTAAAGGCTGTTTTTAATGCCCCGCCCTTTCCCCTGTTCACATCGTGTCGTAGCAGGACACCCTTTCCGACAATGATCTCTTCAGCGCGGCCAAATAATTCTTTAAATTCCAGGCCACTTCCATCATCAACAATTATAATATAAACATCGTCCGCAACTAACGTAGATAAAAGTGTAATGAGCCTTTCATCGGGCTCATAGGCTGGTATTATTATCGGTATTCTCATGACTTTTATCCCCATTTACAGTTACTATTTTGTAAAATGGCTCAGATTTGATATGCAAATCCGAGCCATCTTTTTTATATAAGAACTATTTAGCTGTTCTCATTTACGTAAATGGTCACCCTGCTCTGGATGATATCGGCAACCTCTTTTGCGCTCTTCTGACCGCTGAAGAATGCCGATGCCTCCTCGGTGATAATGTTGTAAACATTCTCATTTGCGTTATATACCATGGTGAGAGATCCGACAAAGTCCTTGACGTAGTCAACCTCTTCCTGTGTCAGAGGCTGAACAACAACTTCCTCATCTCCCAGGTACATGATGTCGTCCTCGTACTGCTTCACGCCGTCATCATCAATCCAGTACATTCTCTCCATTGAATCAGCAGCCAGTTTGTCAAAACTTGACTTCCTGATAGGGAACTCATAGGTTATCTCGTTCTGGTAGTCCTCAAGGAGGAACTGTCTGATCAGCTGCCATGCGGCATCAGCATTCTTGGACTGTGCGCTTATAGCAAATCTCATCTCCGGAACAATGATGGAGCAGTTCACTCCCATGTTGTTGGGGAATCCGATATATCTTATGTCTCCCCCGAAGGTTGCATCCACATATCTTCTGTAAGGTCTGAAGCCGTTCACATAGGCAAATGAGAAAAGTGAATCGCCCTTCATGTAAGCTGTATCTTCGTACTGCTCCCACATCTCATCACTGATGTTGTCAGGGAACTTGTTGGCAAACTCCAGGAAGTTGATGAATTCCTCCCCGTCAAAGTGGCAGGTCTTGGTCTCCCAGTCGATAAAGTGGCTGCCGGACATAACCAGTCCTGAATAGAGAAGACTCTGCTTGTCATACATTCCGAAGGAATTGAGGTAGCTGACACCCTTGCCCTGGATCATCTCATCACATTCCTTCAGGGTAAGTGTCTCCTTGCCGCCCAGATAATCCTTCTTGGTCGCAAGTGACTCAATATAGAAGGAAGGTGCAAGCTGATACAGCTTGTCTCCGGTTTTGAATGCATCCATTACGTTCTCAACAAATTCAACATCCTTGAGCTCAGGGTCATTTTGCAGGTATGTATTGAGATCAAGGAAAAGTCCCTTGTTTATATAGCTGTCTACCGGCTCTTCTGTTGAGAAATACATAATATCCGGAACATTACCTGAAACAATGTCGAGATTGAACTGATTGGCGCTCTCCTCGTAGTCATCTGAGTTTACAAGTGAAGAGTAATCTACAATCTTGATCTTGTACTCATTGCTCTCTTTGTTGAAGTTAAATACCTTCTGCCTTACAGTGTAGTCAACATAGTTACCTGCAAGAGTGATAACAACTTTGTCCTTTACATCTTCTGGAGCAACTTTAGTAAGTCTATAGAGCGCGTAGTTGTATTCCTCATCAGGAAGATTGGCAATGAACTCATTCTCACTAACAGCTACTACTGTGCTTACTGCATAGCTCAAATTGATGTCAGAATCAGCATAGTCCATGATCTTGGTAAGTGAATCCTTGGACTGAGTGTAGCCGTAGAATCCGTCTGCCTTTGACACATACAGGTCATATCCCTTACCAGTAAAGAATGAATAGTCATCATAACTGGAGAACTGTGCGGATTTCTCACCGAGCTTACCGCTTGCAGGATCAAAGGTTCTGAACTCCATACCATTCTCACCCCAGAAGGAAGTAAACAGAGTTCCGTTTGATCCCTCATAGAGTGTCAGGGCTGCCTGGTAATAAGCTGATCCCTCCTGAGTTGTATCAAAAACCTTTGATACTAAATTGCCCTGTTCGTCATACTTCTCAACACCGAGGTTGGAGCTTACAAGAAGTCCCAAGCCCTCGACATATTCCATGGAGTATACAGAAAAATACTCATCCTCACCGACCTTGTCATTGAGATCGACCCTGAACAGTTCTTTTCCATCATTGTCATACTTTACAAGATACTGTTTTTCATCGGATGAGCCGTACTCTCCCATTCCTTCACCAAAATCAAGATCCAGGTCATCCTCTGAGAGCTCGATAACCTGAGTATCATCATCAGCGCCCGCAGTATCTTCTGCACTATCTGCGTCCACAGTCTCAACAGCTGAACCGGCATCTTCTGATGTATCATCAGAGCCCGTATCACCTTCATCAGATGAAGCATCACCGCTGTTGTCAGGAACTACATCCGTAGAGCCTGATGTCCCATAATCATATACAGTCAGCAATGAGTAAAGATTGCCGGCCTCATCATAAGTCATATAGCCGTGGCTCTCATTATCTCCCTCAGTTATTTTAACTACAACTGCATCACTTCCGTCAGCATTAAAAGAGCAGACGTTTATTCCACCATCCATAGCATAGGTCGTAGCATAAATCTTGTCACCCACAACTGAGATATTGCTGAAATCCGTGCCCTCGATGTCATCAACCTTCTCCATTTTGAAGACATAGTCCTTGGAGTTCTTGGTAGCCTGGTCGATAAAGTTGTTCTCATCCTTGCTTCCCTTACCGCATCCACTGAGAGCACCAAGCAGAAGGGCTGCTGAAAGGACGAATCCCATGCTCCTCTTTGCTGCTGTTCTAATTCTTTTCATAAACACTCCTCTCCACCGGATAGTATATCCGATGTGTTTTATTCATCTTTGTCAAGCTTGTCAAAGATGTCATCATTATCTAAATCAATAACCTCTGGCTCGCTTTCAGCTGGTTCATCTGTCTCAGGATCAGTTTTTTCTTCGGTCTTGTCCTCTACGTCAGTCTGTTTCTGTTTGCCCGTTTTCTTCTGATGCTGTCTGACCTCAAGATCATATTTCTTCTCCGCCAGCTTCATGGCAACAGATTCAATGGTCCACTTCTTATTCCTGTAGGCAATGATTATCAGCACTACAAAAATCACGATTACCTGAGCCAGCAGGAACAGTCTGATAGTGAGTATTACCGCAAGCCTGTCTTCATATCCTCTGGCCACGTTCTCCCAGTAGGGATAGTAGATTGCCTTGCTCCACATGCTCCTGAAACCGGCCTGCCTGATAATACTCAAAAGCGGCATAAAGTTGAACCTGTCAGTGTTGTCCACAACCTTGCAGTGTTCCTCTGACAGTCCACTGGCTTCAAAGGCAAGCTTGGCAGCCAGTCCCTTTACAGGGTTGGGACAGACAATCTCGATACAGTTGATTCCGCCGCTGACAGACGCACCAAAATCATCATCTGAATCAGAATCGCTCTCTGATGTCTTGCCGCTCAGTATCTGGCCGTATTTGGACAGACTGTCGTAGGACATGAATATGTATGGCTTATCAAGTCCTGCCAGCTTCTCAATCTTACCTGTCGGCTTTTTAACAACGCCCTTTATGTAGTGAGGGACATCGCCGATCATTACGGACATATTGACAACGTCGGATGAACCAAAGAGCTGCCAGGCCATATCCTCATCAATTACGATTCCGTCCTTCATGAGCGGATCGTCCATGAGATAGCCGCCGGACACAAGCTCCAGGGGATGAAACAGGAAGAAATCTCCTCCAACACCTACTGCCATCGCACCTTCCACAGACCTCTCACCATAGTCCACATCCACGGTTCCCTCGGCACTGTAGACAAGGCGGTACATTTTCTGCATGCCGGTCTCCGGTATAATTGCAAATTCATCATCATCATCATCGGAATCAGCATTCATCTCGTCGATTCCTATGGTATCCACTATATTGCTGCCGGGCTTGCCCTGCGTTTCCTCTTCCTCGACTGTAACTCCGGCATCCTTGAGCTTTTTCTCAAGATTATATTTGATCTTGGGAATATCCTTTTCAGAGACACTCTGATCCTCGGTGGAAAACACGCTGACCTGTGCCATGTTGGTGTCTGTCTCCCACCTCTCAGCCGTCAGCTGATCGGGGAGCCTTCTGGCAAGAAGCTTTGAAACAAGTCCCAGCGCCCCATAGATCAGAAGAAGTGCAATGCATATTCCTATCGCAATTATTCTTTTCTTGTTCTTCTTATAGTCTATCTTAAATTTAACTTTCATCACTCCTCAGCAAGCCTCACCTGATCTCCTGGATTTACCGAGACAGTTGATGTAGTTATTACATATTCATCGCCCTCAACAGCTGCAGATATTGCAGTGTTGTTGTCGTCCTGAGCCTTGACTGTGACATCGACCTTGGATGCGATATATCTGTTTCCAAGAGGGCTTGACTTGCTCTTTACAACCAGGATGAATTTACCGTCATTGGAAGTCTTGATGGCACTGTTGGGAACCACAAGATCATAGTCCACACTTCTCTCTCCAATTGCAAGAGATATTGACTGACCGGGTGTTACATCCTTACTGTCAATCTTGAAGGTAAGTACCTTCTTGTTGCCGGGATCGGACTTATCATTCTTGATTGATGTAAGCGTTGCCTTGAAGTCCTCGCCAAACTGCCATACGTTCTGAGGAACTGCTGCGTCTCCAACCTTGAGCTTCTGGGCCTGGGCATTGGTAACTGAGAAGGATGTGGTCATGTCCTTGCCATCCACCTGGATTACGGCAACGGTCTCATCGGATGAAGTAGTCTCACCTGCAACCTTGTTGAGTTCTGAAATGGTACCCTTGACAGGTGCAGTTATCGTCGCACCGACAGATTCCTTCTCAAGCTTCTCGACCTTTTCCCTCTGCTTGGCAATCTTATCTCTCTGGTCACAGAGTGATATCTCAGTGTTGATACTTGTTAGAAGCTCATCCTTCTCATCCCTGATGACGTCAAACGCAACCTGGGCCTCTGCCTTGATCTGAGTGGCCCTTGCTATCTTCTGGGCATAGGATATACCCAGCTGGCTGGAATAAGCCTCAAGCTGTGCCACATCCCTTGCGTTTATGTTCTGAAGATTATTCAGGTCATTTATGACATCGTCATAGGAATCAGTCTTGTTCTGCTTTCTAACTACCTTCTCGTTGACATAGTCAAGTTCTTCCTGAAGGTTGTCCACTTCGCCATAAGCGTATTCATAGGCCTTCTTGGCAGCCTCATAGGAATCTTTGGTTGCCTGGTAGTCCGCATCGTCTTCCTTCATCTGATCCAGCTCATTCTTCTGAATGATCAGGTCCTTTATGCTGCCAAGTCTCGTTGTTGCGTCATCAAGCTCCTTCTCAGCATTTGATTTATCGGTCTGCTTCTGGGAAAGTTCCAGCTCATACTGGGCATTTGTGTACTGGGGAGTTATTATGTCGTACTGGATCTCATTGGTGTCCAATGTATTCATGGTCTCAAGATACTGTATAACCGCCTCGGCATCTCTTACTGCCTGCTCAGCGGCATCGTATCTGTCATTAACATCCTTAAGTTCAGCCTGATAGCTGTCATAGGTAGCTGTGCTGCCTCTTCTTACTCTTGTGATAATGTCGTTGGGTACACTTCCTGAGAAAAGAGTCTGCTCATAAGAAAGCTCAAGGTCCTCAAGTCTCTCTTTTGCATCCTGAAGCTCCGAGGACTCATCATCCTCAAGGTAATAGATGATATCGCCGATATTAACCTTGTCGCCTTCCTTCACGGCAACAGATGTTACCTTTCTTGTCTCCTTGACCGTCACATTATAAGGATCCTCAGCGGAAACAGTACCCGTACCTCTTATCTGAGGGCTGATGGTGCCGCTGGTGATCTGCCTGGTAGCCACCTGAGGCAGTGAAAAGTTCATGATGGTATTTGAAAAGAATGTCAACACCAGCATGATTGACAAGAATCCTATTGCGACATTCTTGACCACATCTTTTCGTGTAGCAGGCCTTTTATCACCTGAACCGCCTGTGACTACTTCGCCATTAGTTACTGTTACTAGTTCTTCTGACATAATAAAACTCTCCCTTAAAACTTAAATAAAACTTAACCCTTGATTCCTCCCTGGTATGAGATGCCCTCAACCAGATACTCTTCTCCGTATAAGAATATAAGCAGCGGCGGTATCAGATATATTACCGCCACGGCAAAAGCCAGGCTGATCTCTCCCGTGTTGATCTTGGACAGAAAAACCGAGAGCGGATGCTTGTCCGAATCAGGCAAAAGAATCAGCGGCTGCTCTACCATGTTCCAATAATCAAAGAAAACCAGAATGGCAATTGAGGCAATTCCTCCTTTACTAAGAGGTGTGCATATCCTTGTAAAGATCATCCACTCATTGGCCCCATCAATGGATGCAGCCTCCATTACCTCAGTTGGGATCCTCTTCATAAACTTGGTCAAAAGATATACAGCAAAAGGTGAAAAGAATCCGGGCAGCAATATAGCCCAGGCGGTCCCGTATATTCCAAGTGCTTTTGACACCAGGAAGTTTGGAACCAGTGTTACCTGATAAGGCATCAGCATGATAATAATGTAAGCAAAAAATATTACTCTCTTAATTTTTCCGTCATATCTGGCAAAACCGTAGGACGCCAGAATCGCAATGATCAGCTGTACAACTACTATTGGAGCTACATATGCAACCGAGTTCCAGAATTTCAAAAGATATTCCGGACTCTTAAACAAAACAGTGTAGTACTGACTAAAGGTTATCATGTCAGGGATCAGCTTGAGATTCACCGTCTTGGAGACGAAAACCTTACCGCCCTTCTCTGTTGTGGCAAAAATGCTGCCGTAGTTGGCACTTATCTCCGACGCTGACATGAACGAATTGGTCATTGTAAAGATGATCGGCATCAGGAAAACAAACGCGAACATTATGGCCACCAGCGTCACAAACACTGTCTTTAAATTATCTACATGTCTTCTTCTCTTTTTTCGCCTGACTAAAGCAGTCCTTGAATTTCTCATTCTCCCTAATTATCCTTCAACATCTTTTCCATACATATTCTCTACGCTGTACATGATAAATACCAGCACCGAAACCACAATAAACATGATTATCGCAGCTGACGACAGCTTCTGATAGTCCAGCGACGCATAGGTGTTGTTCATAAAGTGCTGCAGCATGTACAGACTGCTGTAGGGGTAATCGCCGGTCATGAGATAAATCTCTCTGAAAACCTTAAAGGAATTGATCAGGGACATAATGCTCACAAATAGAACCGTAGATGACATATACCTTAGCTTGATAAACCAGAATATCTGAAATTTGGTGGCGTTCTCAAGCGCAGCAACCTCAATAAGATCCTTGGGGATACTGGCGAGGGCCGCCATGAACAATATCATATTATACCCCAGGTTCTTCCATAAAAACAATACTACTATTACAATCTGTGCCTGATCTGATTTCAGGAAATCTATCCTTGATGCTCCAAAGAGCTTCATCATCACATCATTGATAATACCGTTGTAGTTGAACAGCACCTGCCATATGAGCACCACTGAAGCAGTGGGCACCATCAGTGGACTGAGGAACGTGGATCTGAAGTAGCTCTTAAGCGGAAGTCTCGACTCCATTATCGCTGCCAGAAACAGCGAGAGAACTACTGCCAGCGGTACTGCAACCAGGGAGAACTTCATTGTGTTGATCCCCGCCTGTCTGAAAGCGTCATTGGTCCAGACATTCACGAAATTGGTAAAGCCGACAAAATTCTTCTGTATCGGGTTGTTTATGGTCGAATAATAAATAACAACCATAAAGGGAGCCACAAAAAACAAACCTACCCCAAGAAGGGATGGTAGGAGAAAGATCCAGGATATAAGGCTCTTTCTCCTGTTTGACGACATGCTTTTTAATTTAACCTTCTGTATCTCTTTTGACAAAATCAGGAACCTTTCCCTTGTAAAAATTGTAGTACAGATCACTGATGCCGGAATTGTTGCCTTTTAAATACAGCTCTATTCCATACTGATCATTTGTGTTGTTGTAATTAAACCATGGATTATGATAACCGTTAGGAATTGAAACTTCAATAATTTTTTCTATATCACCCTGGTCTGTATATGATTTGGAAGTATATTCCGTGTTGTCATATACAATTTCATCCTGTGGTTCACTATCCAGATCCTGGCCAACAAAGTAGTTGGTCACTTTAATTTCCCTGACATCCTCAGCTCTGAGCTCTCCCTCAGAAAAGATTCCGTATTCTTTTAAAAGAGCTATCGTATTGCTAAAGGTATCGAAGACTTCAAGGGAACCGAACACGTAGTTATTTCCGGTGTTCTCATATTCAATACTGCCTATGGGCATTTTATTCTTGATATCCTTAAAGGAATAGTTCTCAAGAAGATCTTTCCTGTATGCATCACTTACCTTTGTATAATCAAAATCCCTGGTGTCATTGCCAACGCCGAGAGATACATACCTAAGGATGTGATACTCAGTCTGCGGGTCAGTTGTTCTTATGCTCTCATCATCAAAGATATCAAAATAGCCCCGCTTAAACTCCTCACTGGAGACTATCCTGTCCATCTGCTCATCATAGGTGTCGTAGGGAACCTGAAGCTGTCTGTAGATCTTTTGACCATTCTTCATTCTGTAGAGAACAGTCAGGTAGTAGCCGCCCTGGCTGTAGGAGTTCTTTTCACTCTCCACACTCTCCTTCTGAAGCTTCATCCCCGCCTTCGCAATCTCAATTACATCCTCAACATTGCTAAGGACCATATCCTGACCGGTATAGGACAGATAGCTGATTCCGTTATAGGTATTAAAATTTCTGTTTCCACCAACGATGGCACAGCTCTCTACCTTTGACGCTGCAGGCACATAGCTGTCATAGCCAAGAAGGTCTCCCCTGTAAATTATAAATGTAAGAAGTACAAGGCAGGCGGCCACAGTCGTCTGGGCCATGCCCTTGAAAAATCTCCTTATATTGCCCTCCAGTATCACCTCCATAACGCATCCGGTAAACACTGCAGCGACAATCATCAGCACGCACATCATAGGATAAAGTCTCTTGTTCCACACTCCGATGTACATGAGATAAACAAAGTAGCCGGCTCCCAGTCCCACAATAAAGCAGGCCAGGATCTTCACGAACCACCTGAAGGGTCTTACAGGAATGCTCTTTCCTGCCCACTCCGAATGTCTTGAGCGGGAAAAGATAAGAACTGCAACAAAGGCAATTATTCCAACTATCAGCGTGTCGATCTCTCTGGGCAGAACCGACTGGAGGCACTTTTCAAAGCCCTCCAGCGACCCGACTGCCATAAATGCGTCTGATTTTGAAGGGAGATCAGACCATGCTGCTAATCTGTCAAACAAAGGTGAGAGAAAAACATTAAAGGGTTTGATATCGCTGTAAGTCGCAAAGAAGATACCGCTATAAAGATCCAGCTCCCCCACCAGCATTATGGGAATAAACGCAAATCCCGCAGTCAGCAGAATTGCTATCGGAAGTGTTCCGCTGAGCATAACTGCCAGCACTGTTATATTGTAAAAAGCAAAGAACAGATTAAGTGCCCTCAGGGACTCTACAAGAGCAGACATTAATAAAAATCTGTTCATGGCTCCCATCACCGATGCTATGATGATCGCTATTATCTCGGAGCAAATATACATCACAAAAAAGGTTGTTATGGCATTGGTGTAGTTCTTGCGTATCCTCTGGGCTCTTGTTGTTGGCTGGCTCAGATAAAAATCAATCTGGCTCACATTGAACACATAGGAAAAGCCCTGCAGCGCAAACATGATTGCAATAGCAATCACCAGAACCCATCCCGGCTGTGAAAAGCCAAGTATTTTGGAAACCCCGATCAGCTTCTCCCTGGCCAGTACATCTGCACTCTGTTCGTACAGAACAGCGTAATTGATGGATCTGGATACCACCATGATGACGCCCATAATGAAGTATGCTGCCAGAAACGGCAATGCCACATAGCTGGTCCAAAGAGTTCTGTTAATGTATGTTCTGTGATTCTTAAATCTGTCACCCAAGGACAAATTTGCGGATGTCATACCCAACTACCTCCGTCTCACTGATAAATATCTCTTCCAAGGAAAGAGCAAGCACTTCAAAGAAAACGGGGTTTCCCCTCTTAAATGCAGTCTCGACTTCCTCTCTTTCTCCCCTGATGGTAATTGTGTGGAGTCTGCCCCTTGTCTCATGGAGAAGGATCTCAAGCCCCTCAAGTGCCTTCTGTTCATCATCGGCACTTCCAAATACACACTGCACCTTCTGCATATTGAGCTTCATATCCTGGAGGTCCTTGGAAAGAATCACTCCGCCCTGGTGCAGCAGTCCTATGTGGTCACATATATCCTCAAGCTCGCGAAGGTTGTGGGATGCAATTATAGGGGTGAGTCCTCTGTCTGCCATATCCGCTGCCATAAGGCTCTTCACTCCCTGCCTCACAACAGGATCAAGTCCGTCAAAGGTCTCGTCACAGATGAGAAACTTGGTGCCTGCGCATATGCCCAGAAGAACCGAAAGCTGTTTTTTCATTCCCTTGGAGAAGGTGGAAATCTTTCTCTTCTTATCAAGTCCAAAACCGTTTAAGAGCTTATAGAATCTAAGCTTGTCAAATCCCTTGTAAACTCCCTCGTAGTATGCAGCCATCTCCTCAGGTGTACTCCCCGGGAGAAAATACTGTTCGTCCGAAATATAAAAAAGGTCCTTTTTTACATCAGGGTTGTCATAGACAGGTCTCTTATCCACAAGAACTATTCCCTGATCAGGCCTGTAAACTCCTGCAATAATCCTTAGAATGGTGCTCTTCCCGGCACCGTTGGTCCCAACAAGTCCAAATACTTCCCCATCAGACAAATTAAGTGAGACACGATTTACAGCCTTGATGTCATCAAATGCTTTTTCAAGCTCGATCAGTTCGATCATGCGTCTCCTCCTCTTGTAATGTCGTTTAGGTTCCTGGTTATCTCCGCTATCAGCTCCTCCAGGGAAAGACCAATTTCATGTGCCTCTGCAAAGAGTCCGACTATTTCCTTTACCAGTTCTTTCTTTTTGTTCTCCTTGAGAAGGGAATCCCCTTTTACAAAGTTGCCTCTTCCCTTGACTGTATAGATAAATCCCTGTCTCTCCAGCTCCGTATAGGCCTTCTGGACAGTATTGGGATTGGTGGACAGCTCTATGGCAAGGCTTCTCACCGAGGGCATCTGGTCTCCCTCCTGTAGTATTCCCTTATACATCTGCATTTTGAAATTCTCGACAATCTGCTCATATATGGGCCGACTGTCCTGATAGTCAATAAGATTCATTTTCCCCTCAAACGTTTCTGTAAAAACAATACAAGGTGTACTAGCTATCCTAGTACACCTTGTATTCTAAAACAGTAATTTAGTTTTTGCAATAGAATTATAAAAAATTTCTAAACAAAATTACAGACTAAAGACTCAGACTGCCTCAACGTTTCTGGTAGCAATAACATCAACGCCTGTTCCGGCAACGTCCTTGACCAGCACGTCTCCTATCTTGACAGGAGCCTTAGCGCAGGCTGCATCGATATCCTTCATAACTTCAAAGATCTTGCTCTTAGGAATATCATTGGCAGTCTTAACTGAAACTCTCTCCTTGTCGCCATCTGTGATCTTAACTGTGCTTGTAACAATCCTTGTGGGATTAACGACTTCTTTTCTAGCGTAGATGTCACCCTTGGCACAGGTATTGCCCTTGACCTCTGTAACCTCGCCATTATCTAAAGTAACTGTAAGAAGGCATCCCATGGGACATCCGATACATGTAAGTTCTCTAGTTTCCATCAGCTTGTCACTCCTTTTCTATCTTTACAGTTATCTTCTTAAGATTCGGATACTCATCCAGCTTCTTCTTCTGGAGGATGATCTGCTCCATCTCGCCCGGAGCAAGGATCCTCTTCTCATTGTGCATAACTCTCTCATCATCGAAGTATACGCTTACAAAAGAATTCTTGTAAACATCACCAACCCTGAATCTTACAGTGAGAAGGTCATCCATTCTGTCCTTGTTGATTGTGCTGGGAACTGTATATCTAGCGCCCTCAGTTGCGAAGAGTTCGATAACGTTGCCCCCCTCAGCCTCCTTGCAGCCATCGTTGATGTACTTAACAGCATTCTCACCTGCTCTCTTGGCTTCCTCAGATACGTAGTCAACAAGGTCATGTACGTGAAGAACGTTGCCACAGGCAAATACGCCAGGGATGTTGGTCTCAAGAGACTCGTTTACAACAGGTCCTGATGTAATGGGGCTCATTGTAACGCCAGCTGCTCTTGAAAGCTCGTTCTCAGGAATAAGTCCGCAGGAAAGAAGAAGTGTATCGCAGGTGTATCTCTCCTCTGTTCCGGGAATAGGCTTCCTGTCAGGACCAACTTCAGCGATGGTAACAGCAGTTACATGTTCCTTGCCCTCGATGTCAACAACAGTATGTGAGAGCTTAAGCGGAATTCCGTAGTCATCCAGACACTGAACGATATTTCTCTTAAGTCCGCCGGAATAAGGAAGAAGCTCAGCCACAACCTTAACCTTTGCTCCCTCAAGAGTCATTCTGCGGGCCATGATAAGTCCGATATCACCTGATCCAAGGATAACAACCTCACGTCCGGGCATATATCCTTCGATATTTACAAGCCTCTGGGCAGTACCTGCTGAGAATATTCCAGCGGGACGATATCCAGGGATGTTCAGGGCTCCACGGGGCCTCTCTCTGCAGCCCATTGCAAGGATTACTGCCTTTGCAGGAATCTGAAACATTCCATCTTCCCTGTTCATGGCTGTAACTGTCTTGTCAGCTGCTATATCCATAACCATGGTGTTGAGCTTGTACTCAATGCCAAGGTCAAGAACCTGTTTGATGAACCTGTATGCGTACTCAGGTCCTGTGAGCTCCTCTTTGAAGGTGTGAAGTCCAAAACCATTGTGAATGCACTGGTTAAGGATTCCGCCGAGCTCGTGATCTCTCTCGAGAATAAGAATGCTGTCGTTTCCGGCTTCTTTTGCTGCCACTGCAGCTGCAAGGCCAGCAGGGCCGCCGCCTACAATTACAATATCATATGTCTTCATGACCCGCTTACCTCCCCTTTTGTTCTCTCAAGAACGATGTTTGATCTTCCGCCGCTCTTTGTAATCTTCTCGTATGGAATACCGAGCTCGCGGTGCAGGATTTCCATTGTCCTTGGTGAGCAGAAGCCAGCCTGGCATCTTCCCATGCCGGCTCTTGTCCTGCGCTTTACGCCGTCAAGAGATCTTGCTCCAAGAGGTCTGTGAATAGCATCCAGGATCTCTCCCTCTGTTATTGACTCACATCTGCAGATGATGGTGCCGTAAGCAGGATTCTCCTTGATGAGAGCATTTCTCTCTTCCACTGAAAGGCCTTCTGTCTTCTTAACGCCCTTGCGGGTGCTGATCCAGTTCTCCTTCTCCTTAAGTCCCATCATTTCCTTCATCATATTGCCGACCATCTCACCGATAGCAGGGCTGCTGGTAAGTCCGGGAGACTCAATACCTGCACAGTCGATAAAGTGCGGAGCATCGTCAACTTCCTTGATGATAAACTCATGATGCTCTTCATGAGCACGAAGTCCTGCAAAGGATGTGATGACATTTCTTATAGGAAGGTTGCGAACATGATCGCCGGCCTTGGCAATGAGGTCATCAATGCCTGCTGCTGTTGTGTTGTTTCCTTCCTTGTTCTCAAGATCTACAGCTGTAGGTCCTACGATAAGGTTGCCGTGAACTGTAGGTGATACAAGAACGCCCTTGCCCAGCTTGGTAGGCTGAGGGAATATTGTGTGTTTAACATGTCCGCCAACTGTCTTATCGAGAAGGCAATAGTCACCTCTGCGCTCGATAATGTGCATCTTGTCAGCACTTACCATGTTGTGTATTTCATCAGCATAAACACCTGCAGCATTTACAACGTATCTTGCTACATACTCACCGTTGTTGGTGCGCAGATGCCAGTTGCCGTCTTCGCCTTTTTTTATATCTTCAACTTCTGTGTTGAAACGGAAATCAACGCCATTCATGTTGGCATTCTCTGCCATAGCGATATTAAGTTCGAATGGACAGATGATTCCGCTGGTAGGAGCCCAGAGTGCTCCCTCAACGTTTTCTGAAAGGTTGGGCTCCATCTCAAGAGCTTCCTCTCTGTTAAGGATCTTGAGTTCCTTAACACCGTTGGCAATACCTCTGTCATAGAGGTCCTTAAGTCCATCAATTGCTTCCTTGTGGATACATACGACCATAGCGCCGTTCCTCTTGAACGGGATATCCAGGTCTTTTGCAAGATCCCCCATCATCTCATTGCCTCTGACATTGAGCTTGGCCATAAGAGAGCCCTCTGCTGCATCAAATCCGGCATGAACGATAGCGGAATTTGCCTTTGAAGTTCCTTCACAGACATCTTCACATTTTTCCAGTACGCACACATTGGCTTCATATCTTGAAAGCTCTCGTGCGACTGCGCTGCCGGTAACACCGGCACCGATAACGATCACATCGTATAACATATTTGTCTCCTTTTTCCTTATTACTCTTCTGAAAAAAAGGCGAGGGAAAGCAACCTGTGTTCCCCACAGTTTAAGCCTCCTCTCGCCTCCAATCATTTTTTACTTGTCAGCTGTTCAGAACACCTGCTCTGAACACCCCGAATAATTAGAACATTCCGCCTGCCCTGAGTGCGTTGTAAAGAAGAGATGCAACGATACCGCCGCAGATAGGAGCAACTGCAGGAATCCAGCCATATCCCCAATCAGGATTCTTCTTGCCAAAGTTAGGAGCAAGGAGCTGATAAGCAATACGAGGAGCTGTATCTCTTGCTGCGTTCATAGCGTATCCTGTAAGTCCACCGAAGGATGCACCGCAGGCAACGATTACGCCGTAAACGAGAACCCATACTGTGCGGTCTTCGCCAGCAGGGATCAGAGCCAGTGTGAATACCAGAACGAATGTAGCAACAAACTCTGAAAGGAAATTCAGACCTGTGTTACGGATTGAAGGGCCAGTTGAGAAGCAGCCACGAACAACATCGTCATTAGCTGTAGCCTTGATGTGATCTCCGTAGAGAACCATAAGGATAGCTGCGCCACAGAAACCGCCGAGCATCTGAGCTATGATCTGTCCTGCAACTGTGCTCCAGTCACCTGATCTGATGGCGATACCGATTGTAACTGCAGGGTTGAAGGCTGAAGGGCATCCTGTGAAGTTGCTCATTGCAAATGCAGGAACCATAACTGCCATACCCCATCCAATAAGGATGTGAACGGCTCCGCCGCCCTTGAATCCTGACTTCTCAAGGCTTACGTTACAGCAAACGCCGTCGCCCAGGAGAACCAGCAACAATGTTCCAATAAACTCACCTACATAAACACTCATAAAATTTTACCCCCTTTGAGTTATATAAATATTTTTTTCCTCTCTAATTATAGCACAATTATCAGTCTTTAGCCCATCCACGAGTTGTATTTACAGCCTTCTTCCAGCCTTTGAGCTTAGCATCGCGGTCCTCTGCTGACATTTCAGGCTCGAACTCCTTGTCGATTGCCCAGTTCTTGATAACGTCTTCCTTGCCCTGCCAGAAGCCAACTGCAAGACCTGCCAGGTAAGAAGCGCCCATAGCTGTTGTCTCAACACATACAGGACGATGTACGGGAGCGTTGATGATATCTGACTGGAACTGCATAAGGAAGTTGTTCTTGCAGGCTCCGCCGTCAACCTTAAGAGCATTGAGCTTGGTTCCTGAACCCTCTTCCATAGCGCCCAGAACGTCATAGGTCTGAAGTGCAAGTGACTCAAGAGTAGCACGGATGATGTGTTTCTTGTTGACACCACGTGTAAGACCAACAATAGCTCCACGTGCGTAAGGATCCCAGTAAGGAGCTCCAAGTCCTGTGAATGCAGGAACTACGTAGCATCCGTTTGTATCGTCAACAGCAGTTGCAAAGTACTCTGAATCAGGAGCTGTATCAACCAGCTTAACCTCATCACGAAGCCACTGGATAGCTGCGCCTGCTACGAAGATTGAACCCTCGAGAGCGTACTCAACCTTGCCGTCAAGACCCCAAGCGATAGTTGTAAGAAGTCCGTTGTTAGGGAACTGAGGCTTTGTGCCGATGTTCATAAGCATGAAACAACCTGTTCCATATGTGTTCTTAGCCATACCTGGCTCGAAGCATGTCTGTCCGAAAAGAGCTGCCTGCTGGTCGCCTGCTACGCCTGCGATCTTGATAGGGCCGCCGAAGAACTCAGAATCAGTCTCACCAAACTCTGTTGTGCTTGAAGGAAGTGCCTTAGGAAGAACACTCATAGGGATCTCGATCTTGTCGCAGAGGTCCTTATCCCACTCGCAGGTGTTGATATTGAATATCATTGTCCTGGAAGCATTTGAGTAGTCTGTAGCGTGTACTTTACCCTTTGTCAGCTTGAAGATAAGCCATGAATCAACTGTACCGAAGCAAAGCTCACCCTTCTCTGCTCTCTCACGAACACCCTCAACATTGTTCAGGATCCAACGAAGCTTTGTTCCTGAGAAGTAAGGATCGAATACAAGACCAGTCTTCTCGTATGCTTCCTTGTCGATTCCGGGATACTTCTCCATGAGTTCCTGCTTCATGTCAGCAGTTCTGCGGCACTGCCATACGATTGCATGATATACAGGCTGTCCTGTTTTACGATCCCAAAGGATTGTGGTCTCACGCTGATTGGTGATACCGATTGCAGCGATGTCCTCGTAAGTAGCCCCAACCTTCTTCATAGCTTCACGAGCAACTGAGAGCTGTGTCTGCCAGATTTCATTAGCATCGTGCTCAACCCAACCTGGCTGAGGATAATACTGAGTGAACTCTTTCTGTGCTACTGAGCACATCTCACCTTTCTCGTTGAAAAGGATACATCTGTTACTGGTTGTACCTGCATCCAATGCCATTACATATTTTGCCATTACTAAATCCTCCTTTTTCTTGTGAAAGAAATAATTATATTAAAGCCCTCCGCTTTAATTTCCGCCTCACAGTCCCCAAACTGTTTCATTGGTTGTGGAGATTGCCATCGCCCCTGCATCAAGTGCGTTCATGACATCCTCCTTGTCAGCTATAAGCCCTCCGGCTATGATGGGAACCCTGCTGACCTTATTGATCCTTCGGATCATTTTGGGAAGCACTATCCCTGGAAGAAACTCAATTATATCCGGCTTAACCCCTGAGCTCCTGGCCTGTTTCTCGATATTCTGAAGCGCCAGCGAATCGAGAATAAAATACCTGAGCACCGTGTTGAGTTCCAGCTCCCTTGCGTGAGCTATGAGATTACTCTTGGTTGTGATGATGCCGTCCGCCTCTGTGTTGTTCTTAATAAAGTCAAGGCATACATCCTTGGAATTGTTGAGACCTGTTATGAGATCCACATGGACCATGGCAACCTTGTCTGCCCTCTTGACCCTCCGGACAATCTCCGGAATTGTGCAAATATCTCCATAAAGTACAAAGATTATCTCAACCTCTTCCTTCAATGCCTTTTCCAGTCCCTCGTCATCCTTGACTGCAGCAATGATAGGATTAACCTCAATTTTGTTAATAAACTCACGGTTTTTCATTTATAAAAATCCAAATAAAAAAAGAGCAGGCAAAGTAAAATGAGGTTCCCCCTCATTTACACCTATACTCTCTTCTCAAGGCCCCTTAATTCAATTCTCTTAAAACAAATACACCAGGATGTCTGAATCACAATGTCCACCGCCAAAAACTAAATAAACTAAATTATTTTAATCAGTTCCTTACGACAAACTTATAATATCTCGTATTTGTGCAAAATGCAATAGGTAAGTTTATACTTTTTTTATTTTTTGTACTTATTAACAAATATCTTGTACAAATTTTGTGTGATAATGATACAAAAAATGTAAACATTGCACAACTCGATTTAAAGCGTTAAAGTGCCAACAGTGCAATATGCGCATAGCTGCTATTCATGGATTATCGCCGTGTGATCAGCCGCCGACGGCCTCATAGGCAGTGTAGTAGGTCTCAACCCTGTCAAACCTGTAGTAGGAATTGCCCTGAATGCTGGCACTACTGCCTGCCTCGATGCAGACCTCCCCCGTGTTCTGCGGTATCATCCACATGCAGTCCACCAGCTCGCTCCCGTCAAAGAAGAGAACATACGCATCCACCTTGACCCGGCTGCTGCTCTTATTGTTGGCTGTCAGCACCGCATAGGAATCACTAATGCCGGTGTAGACCTCCACTTCAGCAGACATATCTTTTTCGTAGGGAGTCCTCTTTGAGACAAGAAATTCGTAGCTGTCGGGAACAGCGTTTCCAAGCTGTCTCTTGTCAAACCTCCCCTCAAAAACAAAGCTGCCCTTGTCCCTCACCACCTCAACTGTTTTCTCTGATGTAGCCAGATCGTTGCCATCCCTGTCCCTTGCGGTAAAAATGCACTCATACCTGCACACGTCCCCGGTCTCGTTCCTCAGGACCAGAACCGGGTTGCAGTTGTGATCGTCTTCCCTGAAATACTGGGCCACAAGCATTGTCCCCACGGGAAGTCCTCCATAAGATGGCATATCGTCGTCGGAGGCCGCAACGTTTACAACTTCACCATTGCCGGCATCATCTTTGTTTATGCTGTCAAGGCTCTCAAAAATATCAGGCAGGTCCTGTGAAGATGCTTCGTCTGCAGAATTGGCAGCTTCTGCGTCTGCCGGGATGCCTGATGAGACATGATAAATCTCATAATCTGCTTCCTTCTCCTCCACCGGCTGATATACCAGCTCAGCGGCCGGTGTCTCTTCAGTTATTTCACCGTCCTTTCTATTGTATAGTCCAAGGTTCTCGTAGTTTTCAGCAATTATGTGTACGAAGGTGTTTTCCTTCGAATCATTGTCCTTGGGAAAAGAAATCCCGTAGGTATTGAAGTACATTATTATTGGTAAAATTACACCAACAAACGAAATGGCGACAATTCTTACCACTTCAATGGTCTTATCCTCTATGAGCAGGCGTATTCCAAGGGCCAGGGAAATCAGCGATGGAATAAAGCCCACCAGTACAAAGGATGACAGCAGTCCCACTATGGAAATAACAAGTGCAATTGTTGTTATATGCATTAAAGTCCCCCAATCCTCTGTGCATATTTTACAAAATTGACAAAACGGGCATGTCAATACTTGTATATAGATTTTTTTATACTACAATATATTGTAGTCAGAGTGTTATTTTGTTATGTGAGGAGGTATGAAATATGACTAACGTTGCGTCCATAGAAGCATTAGATTTCACTGTTATCCGCAGCATTCTTCGTTCAATGATCAACGAGCACTGGTCAGTAGCAGAAGCTCTTGATGAGTACGATATTCCTGAAGATCTCAGAGATGAATATGAAGCACGTATTGAGCAGTGCTTTCTGGACTGATCGTTTATAGTGAGCACTGACCTGATCAGTGCCTTATCAGATCAAGTCCCACATCGTAGACCTTCCCCTCTGTGGCGTCCTTGAGCCATGTGGCCATTGATATTCCATTTTGCGTAAACAGAGTAAAATGCGGTTCCCGCACGCTGGTATGAACCGTTCCGCCCATTGTTATTATCGGTATCTTCCATTCATTTAAGAAGATACCGAAATAGGGCGTTATTTTTTTGAGCTCATCTACCATTTCTTTTAACTGCTCATAGTATTCCTGCTGAACATCAGCATCCGTCTCATACTTCTTGTTGATTATGTCATTGTAATAAGCGCTGAGCAGATAGTCCCTTATTGAACTGGAATACAGATATCTTATCCTCTCCCCATATCTCGAATAGAGATCCTTAAACCAGTCCAGAGTGATGTTGTCCGAGTGAAGCGGCTTCCAGAAGGACTCCTTGGCCTGCCAGATGTTCCTGGCTGTCTTTCTCCAATTCTTGTAAAGGAGCTGTCCGCTGTCGGAAAAGACTGTGACGTTCCTCGACTTGGGATAGTACCCCTCTATTATCTCTCCCGTCAGGGCCGGAACAGCAAATGCCCCTGCAGAGTTACCAGCAATGAGGAGTGTGTCGGGATTCGGGAACAGCTCTTTTGCCACCTTCATGCTCTGAAGGAAATTCACATAACCATGAAAATGAAGCACCTCGTCAGTGCCATCTTCAGAAGTATACGGGTAATCGTTATTGCCTATGTGGAAGTCTCCTGTGGCGTAGGTAATGACCACAAAGCTCCAGTTCTTGAAGGGGTTCTTGTCGCTGACGATATCAGTAATTCCCACATTGATATTCATGAGCTGGGTGAAGGGCCTCAAATTATTCCAGTAGAAATTGGGCTCTCCTGCGGCCACCTTACCTCCTGTCACAGGCCTTGCCGCAGTGTACTCATTCCACGCCACTCCGCCTCCTGACAAAAAGACACACAGCTTGTCAGGGTCTGCCTTCTTGACATAGATGTAGTACTCGGAGCCGTCCCCTGATAAGCCTCTCTCCAGGGGCACCCTGTACCATGTCATGTCCTTGGGCTCTTTCGGCAGATCCTCAGCCTTAAATGAGGAATTCTCTATGGCACGTCCAATGGAGTTCTCCACAAAATCCCCCGCCCTGGTAGCAAATACTATACCGCTTTTTAAATTTTTCCTGGTAATTTTATTCTTTATACTCATATATTAAACATCTTCTCCGAAGCATTCTTGAGGTCTCTGAATCTGAATATCACCAGCGCCGCTATCAGTATCATATAGAACATGATGCTGGAAACCGCAGGCCAGGGAAAAATATTCATCCCATTCCTGATGGCTATTATCTGCAGCAGCGACAGAACGAAGTCCATTACAATGTATAGAATGTACTCATCCAGCCGGAGCCTGAGCACCATGGCTGTAACTATGGTGATTATCGCCAGCGCGATCAGCGTCAATGGAATCATCCAGTGGATGCTCCATCTGTGAAAGTGGGTCTTGAGATCGATATAAAAATCCACCACAATGGCCACATACACCTCAAAGGTAATCACCTTTATGAGGTTGTTTCTCAGATACATCGTGGCAATGACATCTATCCAGGCCACAAATATCCCCAGCATGACCACACCTATAAAAGAATATTCACCGGAGGTCATGATATTCACAGTCCCAAAGATGATCTCCGAAGCTATAAACAGGAAGGTGCACATCTTAAGGAAAGTGATATTGGAGATCTTTCTTTTCTCCAGGACCGGAAAGGCAAAATTGGCCTCGCCCTCAACCTCGTGGAGAGTTCCGTTGCAGAGCGGACAGCATTCCTTTCGTCCTCTTATCTTTACTTTACATTTTCTGCAGTATTGCATTATCTTCTATACCTCATACCTGTACTCGTCATAATCATTGGTCGCCAGTTCAATCTCTAAGCCCTCCTCTGTCAGACATCTGAAGAAATTGAGCATGGTCTTGTGAGTCTTAAAGGGAGACACCTCTCCAAACACCATCCTGTCTTTGAAGGTGCAGACGCAGACCTGCTGGGAGGCCGCTGTCATGAAGGCACTGAACTTGTCAATGTACTCCGATACCTCCTGAGGCATCCTGATGAGACCAAGATTGGACATGGAGGTGGTGACGCCCCTCTTGGCGGCCCTGTCAAACCTTCCGATGGTAAAGTCCTTGATGGGCAGAGGAACCATCTTGATGGCAAGATTGTGCTCCAGTGCTGAGTAGGAATTCATGGTCTTCTCGATATTTTCACTTGAGAGCTTCTCCTTGAAATCCCTGTCCACCTTCTCGATTATACTCGACAGCTCCCCGTTGTATTCCTCGGGGGAATAGTCAATATTGATGACTCCAAAGAAATTCCTTGCAGTTCCGCTCTTAAAGAACTGGCGCAAGTTTACGGGCACACTGACTACGACGTGTCTCTTCATCTGGCGCCTGCTCATGCCCTGAATGACCGCCTTGATATAGAGGGCCACGCAGAGCACTCCCACTGTTGTGTTATGTCCGTGGGCAAGCTCCAGAAATTTGGACGCGGATACCGTTCCCTCAAGCAGGTGCGGCAAAAGATTGTCATCCATCTCTCCGCTGACCTGATAAGCCCTGACAGACCTCATCTCTTTTAGCTGTTTGAGTCCCTTCTGCTTGCTGTAGTGATCAGTAAAAGCATCGACATTCTTTTCTTCCAGAGAAAAATCATCAGAGGGTTTGATATCCTCACTTAAGTTGTATCTGATCTGAAGATACCTGGTCACCAGATTCTTAAAGAACATGAAGGCCCCTGTCCCGTCAGCCAGGACATGGAACATCTCAAGATTGATCCTCTTTCTGAAGAAGTTGACCCGGTATAACAGATTCTTTTTGCCGGGAATATAGAGAGGAAGGCAGGCCGGCGCGTTCTCCTCCACTACCGTGGCCCGCAGGTTGCTGTCCTCAAGGTAGTACCAGAAAATACCCCTGTGCAGCACACAGTTGAAAAAGGGAAATTCCTCAATAGTATCATCAAGAGCCCTCTGGAGGATTTCCTTGTTGACATCCTCCTTGAGCTCGCAGGTTAATCTGAAAACTCTGGTGTTGGCTCCTTTTGCGGTTGAAGGCACAATCTTCGCCGCGTTGTCCAGTCTGTACCAGTTAGCTCTTTTCTCCATAAAACAATAGTTTCCTTATAATTTTTCAAGTCTCTCCGTCACAATGTCCATACTGCCCCTGCTCATCCTGTATATCACGTCCTCAAGGGAAATGAATTTCTTGTTGCGGATGAACTTCAGGTATCTGGTAGTAAATCTCATCTTGATACCCCTGCTCTCTATGCCTGAGTTCACCTTGTCCTGAATGGTTGCACAGGTATCCGCAGGATCGTGGGCCATATTCTTGCTGAGGATACAAAGAAGCGTTCCGGCTGTCCTTACAAATCCCTCGCAGTTGGGGTCGTCACTCACATCAATGGACTGGAGTGCGCCAACCGACCACTTCTTAAGGGTGTGATAGATGCCGTATTCGCAGTCCAGTTCCACCAGCTTATCTTCGTTCCCATCGTAGAGCCAGACTTCATTGCCCTTGACAAACATGTCTCTCACTCTGAATAGCGTGCCCTCGAAGGGGAAAGAGATCCCTGCGTTCTCGCAGCCTGTCAGAAGAATGTTGGCATTTATCTCCTCTACTATGTCCTCGGGCTCAGGGACGCTGTCCCTGCCCTCTTTTGTTTCTTTTTCTGTCTGCTGTGCGGACTCTTCCGCCTTATCCGTTGTTATCCTGGGATTTCTCTCACAGTCTATGTTGTAGGGACCAAATCCGGGAGTCTGGACGGTAAACCTGTCCTTGTTGCTCTCCTCAAAAGGTCCTGAGACAGGGAATCTCCCTCTCTTGCGCCCGAAGTAATCAGTGTCAAACCTGATGGATGAGCCGTCAGGGTTCTCGAACCTCTGCTCCGGCTCGAAGGCAACTCCAAGTACCTCAGTGTTTATTGGCATCGTAAAGGTCCTGGGAAGATACTCGTACAGATTGGTGTGGAGTGTATATCTCCCATCCTCCTCATCCAGGTAAAGAGTTATCTTGTGGTCCTTGTCCACGTGGCAGGCGATCTCGTTGTCGCAGGGCCTTGCCCCGTTAAAATATGCATTGCCGCCCATATACACAGGCAGATGGTCATAATAGGGATCCGTGGAGCCGTATTTCTTGAAGGAATCCCTGCCAAGTCTTGAAAAGTACTCAGAAGGCGAAGGATATCCGTTGTAAACACAGCTGCCGCAGATGAAGTTGTTCAGGTCTATCCTGTCAGTATCCTGGGCAATGCAGTAGTCCAAAAGATCCTGTCTGACCTTCTGCTGCACAAATACATTATTATAAAGCCTTGCATCGCCGTGAAGAATGGTCATAAAGCCCGCAATCTTTGTGGAATGGGGCACATGATATGGCGTATATCTGTCAGAGGCAAACTTTCTGGAAAGATTGCCTGTCCCCTGCCCGACATAGGAAAAAGACCCGGCTATGAGATTGTGTACCAGCGCAATTCCCTGGGTGCTGAGCCTGCAGGCAGTGTCCGACAGAAGAAGGTTGTGATCTATGAGTGTCGGACCGTGGGACACCTCAACAAAGATATCCTCACCAAGCGCCAGACCGTCATCAATGATGGTGCCCTCCGGAGGCACATTGTCATGCAGGAAATTGTTGCACACTCTCGTGCCCTGGGCCTGCCAGTCCAGCCAGATTCCTCTGGTGCAGTGATCTATGTGATTGCGCCTGATTATTGTGTCAATGGCTGCATGAAGCTTGATCCCTCCGATCTCTGCACCGGCCAGGTTATGTTTATTGTTTATGTGATGAATGTGATTGTCCTCAATCACACAGAAGGCTCCGCCAAGGTGACCCACTATTCCGGTCTGGCCGCAGTCGTGAATATCACAGCGCCTTACCGTGTGGGAGCCGATGTGCTCCTTGTCCCAGCCCTCATTGACAGCCTGGCACACCGCATCCCTCTCCGTCTGGGTGCCATTCTTTACCCATGTGGTTGTCCACTTGTTGTTATTGCCATTCTGATAATATTTGCCAAGGGATATTCCACTGCACTTGGATTCATATATCTCGCAGTCCTCGATTATCCAGCCCTTGGACCAGTGGGGACCAACCATTCCCTCCTGGTAAGCTGTCGGCGGCGCCCACTGGGTGGCTGCGCAGCGGACCGTAAATCCGCAGAGGGTTATGTAATCAATCCCGGTCCTGTCGGGATAAAAGCATGCCTTTCTTACGGAGAGCTCAACGTTCTCCTCATTGGGGTCCCTGCCCTGGAAATTGGCATAAATAACGGTATTGCCGTCATCCTGCGCCGTGTACCACACATACTCAGAAAAATCAGGATCCCAGGATCTGTGGTCCTTCTGTGGATGCATGCAAAGAGAGAGGTCAAAGACCTCGTACATGGACTTGCCGTCTATATAGATTTCGCCGGTGTGTGGATTGTTTTCTGAAGACTTGAACCAGTCTCCATGGACGGTATCGATATAAGGATTGTAATCACCAAAGTAGCTGTTAGGAATGCGGACCCTGTAGAGATTCTCAAAGGGCTCCCAGTTATCCAGCCGCTCTGCCCCTGTTATAACAGCCTCCCCCCTGGCAGTGCTCATATACCTGATCCTGGCACCTTCAGTTCCAGAAGAGGCAGGCCTTACCCACTCTCTATAGATTCCGGGCGCAACAAGGACAACATCCCCCGCCCTGGCCATGTCGGCAGCCTCCTGGATAGTCTTGTAAGGATGCTCCATGGTGCCGTCGCCACTTCGCAGCACATTCCCTGATACATATATCTGCATATCATCACCCCCGGAACAATAAAAATGATATAATGAGTTTTATCTATTCAGAGCCAAGACTCGGAAACGCAAGCGTTTCCGAGTTGTCGGATATCCGCCAAATGGAAATATTTTAAAATACATCTGCCTGAGCAAGCTCGACATATGCATTTTAAAATATTTCCGCTTGGCTCTGAATAGATAATCAAATTATACCACGAAAGGAGTTCCTTATGGGAAGAATGAAGTTTATATATGCAATTGCAATACTGGCAGCATTTATCCTGGCAGGTCTGTTAGTGCATTTTATTACATCGCTGTTTTAGACAGCGTTCTGCTTTTTGTTCTGATAAAGGTCCGAATCCGCTCTGGCAATGAAGGCCTGAAGTGAAACCGGAGCACTGTAGTCGTACTGTGAAATCCCGACGCTTACTGTTATGTCATAGGGAGCTTCGTCATTTAACGAGGCTCTTTTTACATTGTTTTTGATCTGTTCCGAAAGCCATACAGCCTCTGCCTTGTAGGGCATCTCAGCCACTATCACAAACTCATCCCCGCCATATCTTGATACAAAGAGTCTGTTCCTGCTGCTCTGGCAGGCGTCCTTGATGGCTGTCGAAACCCTTATAATCGCCCTGTCTCCTTCTGCATGTCCATAGGCGTCGTTTATGAACCTGAGTCTGTCAATGTCTACCATCAGAAGAAAGAGACTCATACTGTAGTCATTACCCTTCATCTTCTGAATCAGGTACTTGTACATCTGGTTCCTGTTATTGGTTTGGGTGAGAGGATCTATGGAAATAAGGTTATCCAGCGAAGTGATGTATACGTAGAATACCGCAGCAACAGCTCCGTAGCACAAAAGAGGCACCCTCCAGAAAATTGCCTGAAGAGCTCCCAGTGTGATAGGTGCAAATGGGAAAATGCCTATCATGAAATAGATATTTCTCTCGGCATACTTATCCTTGTTAAGGAATCTGGAAAAAGCCTTGACCGATGCCGCCATCATATAGGCAAAGGGCACTACGATAAGGATGAAGTAGAACCTGCCGTTTACCAGATTGTTGTCCTCGTCCACGTAAAAAAGAAGTCCGGTCCAGTATGCAGATATGCACAGAATGGACGACAGTATTACAGGGACAGCAATAATAAACCTGGTCCTCCCCTTCTCAATATCTGCATCCTTCTGAAGAAATTCAGAAAGGATAAACCAGTAGTATGCCGCAAAGGTTATTAAAATATAGGTAAAAGTATTTGACAGATAAAGCGTGCCCTTTGTTGTCTCCACCAGGCCCCCGTCGACAACTGCCCAGTAGATCTCGGCAACAAAATACAGCATGAGGATCATCAGAAGGTTTCCAAGATAGAGCTGCGAAGCCTGCTTGTTAACCCCCTTTACAATCTTGAAAAACACCATGGCTACAAGGAGTATGCACGCTATATGAGCCTCGATGTAGTAAAATTCGTACCCCAAAAGTTTTGCCTCCAATTATTATGCACAAAAAAAATTTTATCAAAAATAAATGCCGCAAAATAGTACTTTAAACAAGAGTTTATGAATAATTAATAAATGGACCAGGGGCCTGTTCCCCTAGTCCATCATGCACCACCGGCAATAGCCTTCAAAGCTTCAAATTCCGAATCGTAAACGCCTCCCATAGCCTCAACCTCTTCCCAGGTATACCAGGATCCCGACAGCTGAACTCCCCTGATGGAGATATCAGTGGCGATCACCATAAAGGGCTTGTGATTGACCACAATATAACAGGTTCTGTTCAGTCCAAAGGGAGTTACAAAAACGTGACCCGTATCTATTAAATGATTCAGCTGATCCAAGGAAAGATTCTTGGTTAAGGGTACAGTCCGAAACATAGCGTCCTTTCCGACAGTTCAAAAAAACCAAATAGTATGTAAAATAATTATACTATCTGGTCTTTTTAGTGTAAATTCGTTTATATTTATTTAATATTTGAATAATCACGCTCGCCAAATATTCCGGTTCCAACCCTGACAAAGGTGGCTCCCTCCTCAATGGCCACCTGATAGTCCCCTGTCATTCCCATGGACAGCTGATCCATCTTCACTCCAGGAATTCCCATCTTGTTGATACTCTCCATGAGTTCCTTGAGCCCCCTGAAATACTGCCTGTTGCTCTCAGGCTCCTCCGTGTAGGGGGCAATGGTCATGAGTCCCCTGATATTAAGATGCTCCAAAGGAGCTATTTCTTTGACAAAATCAGGCACCTGCTCCGGAGAAATGCCAAACTTGCTGTCCTCGGCGGCCATATTGACCTCTATGAGAACATCAATCTTCTCTCCCGCCTTTGAGAACTGCTTTTCAATCTCATCCGCCAGCTTCCTGTTGTCTACGGAGTGGATCATGCACACCCTTCCCGGCAGGTACTTGACCTTGTTGGCCTGAAGATGACCAATCATATGCCAGGAAAGAGGTTCCTTTATCTCCTCAGTCTTGTCTTTTATCTCCTGGACCTTGTTCTCACCAAATACAGTGATCCCACAGTCCATGGCAGTTCTTATGTCACTGACAGGCTTGGTCTTGCTGACTGCAATGAGGGTGACGCTCTCTCTGTCCCTGCCTGCTCTTGCGCATGCCTCCTGTATATTTTTTTCAACTAAATCAAGATTTTCTTTGATCATGATAATCCACCACCTCAATCCTTTTATATTTACAGTTGCATAGCTGTAGTATATCATGATATTGATGAGAAAAGTAAAAGCATTCATATATTTTGGGGGTAGAGAATATGAAGGTCAGTGAAATAGCCAACGGATCGGAGGTGAAGATTCACGCTGCAATATCCGGACACAGCACGGTTCTGATGACCGAGGCTATATTTGGTGTGTCAGCGGGATTACTTGTCAAGCCAATGGAATACTTTGGCAAGTACATGCAGTTCCTTGAGCCCTCCAACGTCGAGATCCGCAACAAGCGTGATGGCCGCGTCTACAAATTCATGTCCACTTCCATAACGCCCGTCAAGACCCGATATGGCAACTTCCATCTCATAAGAAGCTCCTCCAAGCTGGAGCCTGTCAACACAAGGCGCGCTGAGAGGTTCTACATCGAGAAGCTGGGGCTGATGTCCATAAACGGCAACAATCTGGACCTGAAGAACTGCCTCATCCACGACCTGTCCATGAGGGGCATCTCCCTTATCCTGGACAATATTACCAACCTGAAGATCGGCGACGCCATTGACGTTATGTTCAGATACGGTGCCACCCTTCACAACTACGAGGTCTCAACCGTTGTGGTCAGGAACTTTGAAGTCCAGGGTAAAAAAGCTGTCGGCTGCAGCATATCCAATCTTAATGTGGACCTGATAGGACTTCTGGCATCCAAGAGAAATGAAACCCATACCAATCTCGACGAGGTACCCGAGACCATTCTCAATCCAAAGATTTCAGAGAAACAGCAGATTGTTGAGGTTGAGGAGGACGTTGTTAAGAACATTCTCCCGGAGAGACCCACAACCATTACTATCCCCTCCGGTTCAGCCACCTCCCACATTGTCACAAATCCTCTGGATCCCAACAACCTGGAGCACATTGAGCGCAGCACCATACGTGAGCAGAAAAAGCAGGAACGCATTTCCAAACAGGCCAAGGAAATCGAAAACCTCCTGGACCTGAGGGATCTATAAGAATTCAAATACACCACACCCAATATAAAAGCGCCCTTAAGGGCGCTTTTTCTATGTCATCAGAAGCGTATCTGCTTCTCTACCATTCTTACAAATTCCATATTATTCCTTGTTTTGGAGAAGAGGTTGATGCACTGGTCAACTGCATCGTCTGCCTTCATGCCGTTGAAGCCTTTTCTCAGGCTGTTGATTGCAGCAAGCTCCTCCTGGGTAAGAAGAAGATCCTCTCTTCTTGTGCTGGACTTGGGAATATTGATGGCAGGGAAGATTCTCTTTTCCTGGAGCTTCCTGTCGAGAACCATCTCCATGTTACCAGTTCCCTTAAATTCCTCGTAAATAACATCATCCATCTTGGAACCGGTCTCTATAAGAGCTGTTGCAAGGATTGTAAGGCTGCCTCCCTCTCTCATATTTCTGGCTGCACCAAAGAATCTCTTGGGCATGTGAAGGGCTGCCGGGTCAAGACCTCCTGAAAGCGTCCTTCCTGAAGGCGGAACAACAATGTTGTAGGCCCTTGTCAGCCTTGTGATGGAATCAAGGAGGATCACCACGTCCTTGCCGTGCTCAACAAGTCTCTTGGCTCTCTCCATAACCATCTCGGCAACTCTCTTGTGATGCTCCGGGAGCTCATCAAATGTTGAGTAGATGACCTCTGCATTGGGTCCCTCTATAGATTCCTTGATATCTGTTACTTCCTCGGGACGCTCATCGATCAGAAGAATGATCAGATGAATGTCTGAGCTGTTCTTGAGAACTGACTTGGCTACTTCCTTGAGAAGTGTAGTCTTACCGGCCTTGGGAGGTGATACGATCATACCTCTCTGTCCCTTGCCTATGGGGCTTATAAGATCCATAATCCTCATGGCTACTGAACATCCCGGCTGCTCAAGTCTTATCTTGTTATTGGGGAAAATAGGAGTCATCTTCTCAAAATCCCATCTTCCCATTGCAACTTCTGGTCTGTATCCGTTTACGGAATCCAGTCTGTTGAGAGCAGCAAACTTGTCTGTTTCCTTTTTAGGCCTGCAGGCTCCCTTAAGTATGTCACCGGTCTTGAGGTTGAATTTCCTGATAAGGCTCGGTGCCACATAGACATCATTCTCACCGGGAAGGTAGTTCTCGCATCTGATGAAGCCATAGCCATCCTGCATGACTTCCAGAATTCCGCCGGCGCTGTCACCTTCTACCTCTTCAGCGGGTTCCGTTTTCTCCTCTTCTCTTGGCTGAGAAGCTCTCGCATCCTCTGCTCTCTTGGCATCTCTTGGCTGCGGAGCCCTTGTCTCCTCTGCCTTGTGTTCTTCTGTGCCATCTGCCTTGGCTGTAGTCACAACTATTCTCTTCTTTTTGGCTGGTGCTGCACCGGCGGCATTTCCATCCTCATCCACATTCCTGGTCCGTGCCTTCCTGGCAGGAGCCTTAGGCTGATCGCCAGAAGCCTTGGCCTCTGTATTTTCACTCTTTGAAGAGGTCTTCTCCTCTGTCTCTGTCTCGCCAAGCTGGCACAACAGATCGATGATCTCAGACTTCTTCATGGCCGTAGCCCCTTTGATTCCACGGGACTTGGCAATTTCTCTAAGGTCATTAAGTTTAAGTGTCTCTAGTTTTTCTCTCAAGTGTTACTCCGTTTCTGCGCCCTGCGCCTATAATAAAAACATTATGTTAAACAAATCTTTTAAATATCATCACTGGGATAAGTAAACGACTGCATATTTCAATGCTTTGTTTAAAGAACATAACAAAAATAGCTTTTCTTACCATAAATTACAACATTTTTGTGAAAAAATCAAGCAATAAACGGGAGATGTCCGACTTAACATCTCCCGTTTGTTACTGTTCAGTTCCTGACCAGTAACGAGCAATTTGGACATGAAAATCGCTATGCGATGGCCCAAATTGCCACCTGAATCATGTTCTCACGCAGCCAGCAGCGCAGTGCTGGCTGCTGACTGAATAGTAACTCCCGTTTTGTTTATCTTACCTTAACTGTTTTGGTATCACTCCAATTGCCCACGTATCCATACTTATCAACAACTCTTACTCTGACATATGCAGTCCCCTTCTTTTTGTACTTGAAGCCAAGGCTGGTTTTAGCCTTTGAAGCGGTCTTAGTCATCAGATTCTTTTTAAACTTACTGTCAGTAGCTACCTGTATCTCATATCTGATGCCGGCATTCTGCTTCTTCCAGGACACTTTGATCTTTTTGCTTCCAAGGGCCTTGGGTTTTACAGAAGAAGCTTTCTTCACTATCGTGGATGCAGGAGGATTGCCGTTCTTTTTATAGACTGTCACTGTGTAGCTGCAAGTCTTGCCGGATCCATCTGTTGCAGAGGCCTTTATGGTCACCTTGCCTGCCTTTTTGGCAGTAACTTTACCTGTGCTGCTTACTGTGGCAACAGTAGTTTTGGAGGATGTCCATTTCACCTTGCTGTTTGTGGCATTTCCAGGTGTTACAGCTGCCTTCAGTGTAATGGTCTTGCCGACCATAACAGCCTTTGCTCCTGAGATTACAATCTTCTTCACAGGAGTCTTTTCACTGCCGTTTTCATCTTCCGTGTTGTCATCTAAGCCATCGTCTGCTCCACCTTCATTCTGGCCACTTCCGGAATTACCACTGCCGTTTCCATCTGTCTGGCCGCTTCCGGAATTGCCACTATCGTTTCCATCTGTCTGGCCGCTTCCGGAATTGCCACTGCCGTTTCCATCCGTCTGGCCACTTCCGGAATTTCCACTTCCGTTTCCATCTGTCTGGCCACTTCCGGAATTACCACTGCCACTTCCATCTGTCTGGCCACTTCCGGAATTGCCACTGCCGTTTCCATCCGTCTGGCCGCTTCCGGAATCACCACTTCCGCTGTCGTCTGTCTGCTCTTTTTCCTTCCAGGCAGCGTATAAATAAGAGTCTTCCTTCACAGTCAACACTGCATCGCTGGCTAATTCCTGCCCGGCAAGCATCCAACATACAAACTCATATCCATCCAGCCTCGGCGTATAGTCCGAAAGAGATATCGTGCTGCCATATTCAGAAGTTATCTGATAGGTGTCGTTTCCATTAATAGTTCCACCATAGCCATCAAGAGTGACTGTGTATTCATCCAGCTTCCAGTGGGCATAGAGCACATGATCATTTTTATTGGAAACAATAGTATCGCTCGTAACCAGGGTTCCGCCATCCCTCTTGGTAAACCATCCAAGGAAGGTATAGTTCTCTCGGGCAACATAGGGAAGCCATCCATAGGAAAGCCCATACAAATATTTTTCAGGTGAATTAGTACCGCTGCCGCCATTAGGATCAAAGCTCACGGTACACCACACCTCAGGGACACTTACCCTGAAGTGGTCCATATATCCTCCGTCCACAGTCCTGGCTGTAAGTGTAGCCTCTCCATATCCGATCACTGTGTACCTGGCACCCTTAGTTCCAAGATCCTCAACACTGAGGACATTACTGTCGCTGCACATCCATGTGACATTTTGATTTGCAGCAGTCTGTGGCGTAATAGTGTAGGTTAAAACTCCGCTGTCACCAATTTCACCAACCAGGCTGTTTGATGACAGATCAATGTCACTCACCTTAATATTTCCACTCTCATCCTTTATGAAAACATCAGCCTTTGCAGAGATGCTTCCATCCGGACTTGTGGCTGTAACCACAGCAGAACCTGCCCCTGTGATCACATAGTGTCCGTCATTGTCTACCGTGATAACATTTTCGTCAGAGCTCTCGAAAGAAACTCCTCTGTTTGTGGCATTTGCAGGGGTGAAAGAGATTGCGAAATCCCCCTCTGCTCCCACATTGCCACTCACACTTGATGGGCTCAAGGTAAAGCCTGTAAGAGGAACGTTCTCAAAGTCCCCTCCACCTGCAAGGATGGTTTTGATATTGTCATAGGAATACTGCGTCCCCATTGCCGTAGGCATTTTAATGGAAACACCATCTCTTTTTCTTGATGTTTTACTAGTTGAACTGTATCCGCCAACATTAATCGATACGTTCCTGTCGCTTATCTCGCTGGTAGTAAGATGATAGTATGCATGTATGAGAGCATTTCTAAACTCATCGCTGTCATAGCTCCCCTCCTTGTCATCCCAGGTGGCATCAACCTCATACCAGTCTCCGCCGATGTTGACGATATTCCAGGCATGCCCGCCACTACTGCCGGATGAGTTGGTAGCATCTCCTGTTATTACCATGGAATTGATCCCGGCTCCCTGCAAAAGATAAGTCAGCGCCGTTGCATATCCGTCGCAGACAGATTTGCCATCTACAAGAGCACCATAAGCAGTGTGACCAACAACATAAGCTGCATTGCTGTTTGCGCAATCATAATCATATTTATTATTAGCTAACAGGTAGTCATGTATTGCCATCTCCTTAGCAAGAAAGGTGCTGCAGCTGCTGATATCAGGGTCAGAGAGTATTACACTGCGCATATCCTTAAGAGCCTGATTCATCTGCTCAAAGCTGCTCTGATTATAGTTAGAATCAGCAGAAACCAGATACAAATATGCATTATAAAGTGTCACATCTGAATCCGTATAATATATTGTATTTCTTATAGTTCTAATAGTAGTAAGCCCCAGCTGGACAGTATCTATGTGGTCATACTTGGCAGCCTCATAGGCACTTTGTAACTCATCCTGGGTGTAGGTAAATTTTTCCGAGGCATTCAGAACTATAGGCACAACACCGTTATTGTCAATATTGGCGTTTTTAAAGCCATAGTCAAACACATTTTCCGAAGCTGCAACCATTGCCCTGTAAATAGCCTTCTCCGTTTTGTTCAGATATCTGTAGTGTTCACCGGTGCTGACCTGTGAATTGCAGACAGCTGCATTCCTTGTGCGAAGCCTGGGGCCATCGACTATTTCTACGGGAAGCTCCGTGACTTCCGGCATGGGTATCCTGGCAAGGTCACCGACCCTTTCCTGCTCCGAATGGGCCTGGGCCCTGATCACAAAGTTGTTCCCACCAATACTTCCTCCCAGTACCAAAGTGGCAGAAAGCCCCAGGGCTACAAAACTCGACAGCAACTCTCTGATTCTTCTCTTCATAGGATTACCCCTTGCCATATCGCGGTGACTAAATGTTATTAATAGATTCTTTTAATCAAAGTTCCCCATAAGTATCCTGGCCAGCTCTGAGTTCTTATCCAGGATTATGGTCTTGTCCCCAACAAGTGACGCCTTCAGGGCGTCGAGTCCCCTTATGTAATTGTAAAAGTCTGCCTTCTCCTCCGTGTCGTAGGCCTTTGAGAGGGTCTCCATGTAGGCAGCTTCTCCCTCAGCCTCAAGCACTGCTGCATCCTTCTGGGCCTGGGCCTTGAGAATTGCCACCTGCTTGTCTGTCTGGTTGTGGATCTTCTGGGCCTCAGCCTCTCCCTCCGCTGTGTAGGACGCTGCGATGTTGTTCCTCTCAGAGATCATTCTGTCATATACAGCCTGTTTGTTGTCATCAGGAAGGTCCAGAGCCTTGATCTGGGCCTGTACGATGGTTATGCCATAGCCGGACATGTCCGAATTGGACTCGTCGGTGATGAGCTTGGTCAGGTACTCTCCCCTGGCCTCTATGACCTCATCCTGTGTCATTGAGGAAATTGCATTCTTGGTTGCATTGTATACTGAAGCCTCAATTCTCTCATCTGCCCTGGCGCTGATGGCGTTCAGGGTCTGGACATATCTCAGCGGATCAGTGACCCTCCACAGCACGTAGGTATCTGTGATCATGGACTTCTTGTCCTTGGTGATTACGTCCGACTTGGGAATATCGTACAGTACTATCTTGCCGCTGATGGACTGTGTATCGTCGATGACGGGGACCTTGAAATGAAGCCCCGGCTCCGACTGGATGCTGACGATCTTTCCAAATCTCCTGACTGTTACATATTCGTTCTGGTGTACCACAAACAGCCCCGAACCAATGATAAACAGGGCGATGATCACCAGGATCACAACAATATATTTAAAAAAGCTCTTCTTTTTCTCTACCATGACTGCCTCCCTTATTCCTGTGTAAAGCTCTCAAGCGGTAACATCTGCTGTGTATTGCCGTCGGAGATAACAACCTTCAGCTGTGGAAGAATGTCCTCCATGGTCTCATAAAACAGACGCTTCTTGGTAATATAGGGCTGCAGTTTGTACTGCTCATACATCTCGTTGAATCTGGCAACCTGTCCCTCGGCCTCGGCTATTCTGGCCTCCTTGGATGCCTCGGCATCCTGTACGATCTTATCGGCACTGGCCTCTGCCTTGGGGAGCTCCTCCGACTGGTACTTCTTGGCGTTGTTGACTGCGGTCTCCTTGCCCTGCTTGGCAGTCTCAACGGATTTAAATGCCTGCACGATCTCTGTTGTCGGTGGCTCTGCATCCTGTACAGAGATGTTGACAACGGTCAGACCGATGTTCTTGCCGTTCAGCTCCTCCTGGAGCTTCTCTTTTACCTCTGCCTGGATCTGACCCTTGGCAGTTGTGATGACATCATCCACAGGATAGTTGACAACTGTGTTCCTGATACTGGCCAGAGCCATATTCTTCATAATCACATCCGGATTCTCAGTATTGTAGTAGGCTGCCACCGGATCGCTCACCTTGTATTCAAGATAAAAATCAATGTCAACAAAGTTGAAGTCAGAGGTGATCATTATTCCCTCGTCCTCAACTGTGATGTTCTGTCCATTTGCAATGGTGTAACCGATACCTATGCCATGAGTGGTCATATCGATCATGTGCACGCTCTGGATAAAGGGCACCTTGAAATACAGACCCGCAGTATCCACCCGGATGACCTTGCCGAACATGGTAAGGATCGCCTGTTCCTGCTCCTTGACTGAGTAGTAGCTGCCGTTAAACAGCCCAAAGATGATGACAATGCACACAAGGATCAGAAGTCCCCTCTTCCCCTTTTTTACAGTTCCGGGATCAACCGGTCCCGCCGCGTTGCCTCCTCGTTTGAATAAAGCCATAACACTTTCCTCCTAAATACTTTTTTCATACCAATAAAAATATTGTGTATATAAAGAATCGGCATGCACAACAGAGCGCATACCGACACTATTATCTTTTGAATATCCTGGCTATCATGTAGACCACCGAATAAATGTTGTCATAAAATTCGAATAAAACGTGGGCCATCAGTGAAATATAGATGTTCCTGGTTGCCACATAGGCGACGGTGACCGGAAGCGCCATGATCACCCACTCCAGGATCCCCAAAAAGCCGTGGGCCCTTGAGAGCGCACACAAAAGCAGGCTCAGGACCGTAAAGGCCACAACCTTCTTGGTACTGCCAAACTTGATGATTGCCTTCCTGAAGAACAGTTCCTCCGCCACGGGCTTTAATATTATCATCATCACTGCATATAAGAGAGTGGGGCCCAGTTCATTGCGGTAAATAATCTGGACCGTGCCATCCCTCTGTCCTGTAAAGATCTCGGGAATGATCGAAACCCTTATGAAGTTCGCAATGTACAGTCCAAAGAATGTGAGTGCAACCGGTATCCAGAATGTAACTATTCTCCCCAGGTTCTTTCGCAATTTTCTGAACGAAAACTGCTTGTAGAAATAATAAAAATAATAAATCAGTCCCAAATAAAACACAAAAAAGAGATGTAAGGTCTGTTTGGGAAAAAAAATTGTCGCAAAAACAAATAAAAGTTCCCATAAAAAGGGTATATATAAACGATTCAAAGCCGTTTCCTCTTTCTCATGCAGATTTAACCCCATTTATTATATATTTGTGCGCCCGCAAGGTCAATCCTTAATTGAGGTATCTGCTGGCGTATTCCGCCATTGGAATGGGTTTTGAATAGTAATACCCCTGGAGATAGTCACAGCCAATTTTCTTCATTGCCTCAGCCATTAACTCATCCTCTATTCCCTCCGCAGTTATCTCAAAGTTCATCTGTTTGAACGCCTTGATCATCGTCGGCAGAATCTCATCAGGCGTCTTGTAATAATCCCAGACAACACTCATATCAAGCTTGATATTTGAGAAGGGACATCTCTTTAATCTGTTCAGGTTGGAATACCCCGTGCCATAATCGTCCAGAGCAAACTTAAAACCCCTATCCGTCATGGACGCCATCTGCTTCTGCAGGAAGGCATCGTCTATCATGGATTCCTCGGTGATCTCCAGGTGGACCATACCTGTATCAACACCATATTCCGCTGCGATCCCCGAAAATCTTTCGGCCAGGTCTGCCCTCAGGAACTGGATCGGCGAGAGGTTGACATTTATCCACTCAATCCCATGCTCCAGGAGGTTGTGCTGCTTTATAAACCTGCAGGTCTTTTCAAATACCTGCTCTCCCATCTCTATGATCTTGCCATTTCTCTCAGCAATGCCAATAAATGCCTTGGGAGGTACCAGTTTCCCGTCGTTGTCCACAAGCCTTGACAGAGCCTCGGCTCCTATTATCTTCCCGGTCCTCGTGCTGAAAAGAGGCTGCAGATAAACTTCAATGAGATCGTTTTCTATAGCATGGTCCAGGAGCTTTTTGATCTCGGTGTCCTTCATAGTCTGGTCAATTCCCTGCCGGTCTATCATGACAACCTCTCTGCTCCTGCCTGAATCAGCATCGTCCAGTGCTGAAATGAGACTGCTAAGTATCATTTCAGAGGATGAAACTGTCTCTCCGATATCCATCAGGGCAAAGCCCACATCCAGGTACAGATCCGCAGTCTCAGATTTCCACGGAGCCTTGAATCTGTCTGATAGATTCAGGATGACCTCCATCATATCTGTAGACTTGGGACACATTACCATGAACCTGCCACTCCTGTGGTAGAAAATGTTGAAGTAGGGATAGGTTGCCGCAAAATACTCCGATATCATGGTAATGCCTTCATCCATCTGCCTTCCACCGTAGATATCTCTCATGTCATTGTAGTTATGAATGACCATTCCCAGAATATTGTAAGAGAGCGTGCCGTTGTTCTCCTCGATAAAATCCCTGAAGGCAGTGCTGTTAAAGACATTTCCCCTTCTCTCAAGGTAAAACTCGGGATTTTCAAAAACCAGATATACAACAAGAACTGCCATGATGCAAAAGGTATCCATCAGCAGAATATGGGGAAATATCTGCCTGACTATAATGCCGGCTGTAAGTATCATGATGTAGAATAAAAGGCCGTATCTCTCCCTGTTTCTGCGAAGACTACTGCTGAACTTAAACCAACAGATATAACTGGCCAGAAGATAAAACCAGAAGCAGTAATAGAGAGATATGTAAAAAGGTCCCGAATGATACTGGTTGTCCTCGATGTAATAGATAAACCCGAATACAGGGCTAAGGATTGATGCAATTATACATAAAAGTGCAGGAATATACAGTAGAACAGCCTGTCTTATGCGATCAATATGAAGGACCCTTAATACACTGGCGGTGTAAAAGAATGTCACGCCGGATCTGAGAAAAAACAGCACAAAATAAAGAACGTTGAGCAGATGTACAACAAACAGCGGAATCCCCGCAATATTGCTATCTGCCCAACTTGAAAGAATGTCCACAATAATCACCAGGCTCTCTACAACAAGGATTGACAAAAAAGCCCTGTTCATCCTTATGTGAAGCCTTGGCAACGAAAAATAGAATAACAACAGCAGCCCCAGAATCAGGAGACTCGGGATTGCAAAGCTAAAATTCCACATGAATTATCTACCCTTAAGCACAATCATAGAAATCTATCTACCTGCCTAAATTGTAGTAAAAAATGCATGTATATACAATCACAATTGTATAAAGCTTTTATAAACAATTTTCAGGAATTAAGTTCTTCCCACCTGTCATAGAGCTGGGACAGCTGCTCCTTTATACTCTCCTGCTCATCAGTGAGCTTTCTTAGCCTCCCAAGATCGAAGCCGATTTCCGGGTCTGACAGCTCAGCCGTCAGTTCCTCGTCCCTCTTTTCCAGCTTTTCGATCTCCTCCTCGCACTTTTTTACGGCGGCCTCAAGCTTTCTCTTTTTGGCCTGGGCCTCCTTCTGTGCCTTCCAGTCCTGTGATCCGCCTGCATTTTTATTCAGTCCTGAGTCTGTGGAAGGACCATTTGCCGTTGATCCACCTTCCTGGGAATGTAGCCTCTCCATTCTTTCATCCACATGCTCAATATAGTAATCATAATTTCCTATATAGTTAACCAGCTGCCCGCCTGTCAGATCCATGATCCTTGTGGCAGTCCTGTTGATGAAATATCTGTCGTGACTGACATACAGCACTGTTCCCTCGTAGCCTGAAATAGCACTCTCCAGTATCTCCTTGCTGGTTATGTCAAGGTGGTTGGTGGGCTCGTCCAGTATCAGGAAGTTTGCCTCAGAGAGCATGAGCTTTGCAAGGCTCACCCTTCCCTTTTCTCCTCCTGACAGATCCCCTATCCTCTTAAAGACGTCGTCCCCGGTAAAAAGAAATGCAGCCAGGGTATTCCTGATCTCCGTGTTGTTCAGGTCCGGATACGCGTCAGAGATCTCATCAAACAGCGTCTTGTCGTCGTGCAGCACATGGTGTTCCTGGTCATAGTAGCCCACATGGACCTTCACCCCATAGGTCACCTTACCCGCATCCATGGTCTCCACCTGGTTCAGTATCTTGAGGATTGTGGTCTTTCCGGTGCCGTTGTCACCGATTATGGCAACATGCTCTCCCTTTTTGATCTCAAAATCAAGGCCCTCAAAGAGCTTCTCAGCCCCAAAGGATTTGGCCAGTCCCTCAACCTTGAGGACATCGCCTCCACTCTCACAGTTGGGCTTAAGTGTTATCTTCATCTGGTCATCTATAGTCATGGGCTTGTCCAGAACCTCAATCTTGTCCAGCATCTTTTCCCTGCTCTCGGCTCTCTTGATGGACTTCTCCCTGTTGAAAGACTTCAGCTTCTGGATCACCTCTTCCTGATGCTTTATCTCCTGCTGCTGCTTGATGTAGGCATTCCACTCTATGGCCCGCTTCTGCTCCTTCTTTTTGGCATAATCTGTGTAATTGCCCATAAAGGTTGATACTCTGCAGTTCTCAACCTCCACAACCTTCTGTGCTATCTTGTCAAGAAAATACCTGTCGTGGGATACAATAAGGACAGCCCCGCTGTAATTAAGCAGATAAGTTTCAAGCCATCTGATGGAGTTCATGTCCAGATGGTTGGTGGGCTCATCCAGGATTATGAGGTCAGGCGCCTGCAAAAGAAGTTTTCCCAGGGCGACCCTGGTCTTCTGTCCGCCCGAGAGAGTACTTATCCTCTTATCCAGCTCCTCATCGGCAAATCCAAGGCCCCTGGCGACACCTGTGACCTCGCTCTTCCATGCATATCCCCGCAGATTCTGAAACTCCTCGTTCATCCTGGTATATCGGTTTAAGAGTTCCTCCAGCTCCTGCCCCTGCAAGTGCTTCATGTCCTCTTCAGCACACCTGATACTCTCCTCAAGGTCGATCACATTTCTCTTTACTTCTTTGAGCTCCTCAAAGACTGTGTTGCCGGAGTCCACGTTCTGGTTCTGGGCAAGATATCCCCAGGTCACATCCCTTGAAAAGGTAACCTCGCCCTCCTCCGGAGACAGCTCTCCTGTTATCAGCTTTAGAAGCGTGGTCTTGCCTGCGCCGTTGATGCCAACCATGGCCACCTTCTCATTATTTTCCACATGAAAAGAGGCATCCCGAAGGATGTCCTTTCCATCAAAGCTCTTTTTAATTCCATGTACTGAAAGTATCATATAAGCTCCACTTATCTATTCCAATATAAAGATTCGAGATGATACTACCCGTTTTACCCTATAGCATCAAACTCTTTAGCAATGGCGTCGAGGAACTCCTCGCTGCCAAGTTTTTTCGGGTTCGGGATTGATGTGATAAGAGCGAGATCTCCTGTCATGCGACCCGATTCTATAACTGAGAGAGTTGCCTTCTCCATCCTGTCAGCCCAGTCCAAAAGTCCCTGGATGCCATCAAGCTCACCCCTCTTTCGAAGAGCCCCTGTCCAGGCAAATATGGTTGCCACCGGATTGGTGGATGTGAGCTCACCCTTTAAATACTTGTAGTAATGTCTCTGCACGGTTCCGTGGGCAGCCTCGTACTCATATACGCCTGTAGGAGATACCAGGACTGAAGTCATCATCGCAAGAGAACCAAAGGCTGATGATACCATGTCGCTCATAACATCGCCGTCGTAGTTCTTGCAGGCCCAGATAAATCCACCCTTTGACTTCATCACCCTCGCAACAGCATCATCTATCAGAGTGTAAAAGAATGTGATGCCAGCCTCCTCAAAGTCCTTTTTGAACTCAGCTTCGAAGATCTCCTCAAATATCTCGCGAAATCTCCTGTCGTAGGTCTTGCTGATGGTGTCCTTGGTACCCAGCCAGAGCTCCTTCTTTTCAGCAAGGGCATATTTGAAGCAGGCCCTCGCAAAGCTCCTTATCGATGAATCCTTGTTGTGTACACCCTGGATGATACCGGGCTCCTCAAAATCATAGATGGTCTTCCTGATCTCGGTACCATCTTCCCCTGTAAATAAAAGCTCTGCCTTTCCGGGACCCGGAACCTTTATCTCCACATTCTTATATACATCACCATAGGCATGTCTTGCAAGTGTAATAGGCTCAGCCCAGGTCCTTACATTGGGCTCTATACCCTTTACCATGATTGGGGTCCTGAACACAGTTCCGTCCAGGATGGCCCTGATGGTGCCGTTGGGGCTCTTCCACATCTTCTTGAGGCCGTACTCTGTAACCCTCTCATTGTTTGGTGTTATTGTAGCACACTTGACAGCCACACCATACTTTAAAGTTGCATTAGCACTGTCAATTGTCACCTGGTCGTCAGTTTCATCCCTGTGTTTAAGCCCAAGATCATAGTACTCGCTCTTGAGATCGATATATGGAAGAATCAGCTTGTCCTTGATCATCTGCCAGAGGACCCTGGTCATCTCATCTCCATCCATCTCAACAATTGGTGTAGTCATCTGCACTTTGCTCATGTAATCCCTCTCCTTTTTATTCATACATTTCTAAAAGACCGTGGTCTATCATGTTCTCGTAGGCGTTTATCATATGCTGGTTGGCCAGTTCCTCGGCCTTGTCAGGATTTTTCTCCTTGATCGCCTCCATTATGTACTTGTGCTCAACATTGGAGACAGCACCGCGGCTGCTGGATAATGTCTTTTGCCTGACCCTCCATACATACTGGTGGTAGTCCTTAAGAAGGTGCTCCAGCATCTTGGATCCCGATGCCTCATAGAGTATGTTGTGAAATCTGTTGTCCAGCTCAGCCATCTGCTCCATATGGCCTCTTGCCGCATGAAACTCAGCCAGATAGATGTTTTCCTCCATCTCATCCAGCTGGTCCTTTGTTATGTGCTCGCAGGCCCATCTCGCACAGAGGCCCTCAAGCCTGGACCTTATCATGTAGATGTCCTGTATGTCTTTTACCTTAATTCCCGTGACATAGGCTCCTCTGTTGGGGATTATCTGCACCAGTCCCTCCAGCTCCAGCTGCCGCAGGGCCTCCCTGACAGGGGTCCTGGAAACGCCCAGCTCGTTGCCTATTGCCACCTCCTTCAGTTCCTCGTTGTCCTTGTACTTACCGTTCAGGATATCCTCTCTGATCCTGTGGAACACGCGCCCTCTTAAGGAATACTTATCATCCATGCTGCCTCCCGTGGTTACTCTAGGGTAATCACTTCTCCTTCCTTAACTTCTATCTTCAGGTTCCTGGAAACTTCTTCTATTTTTGCGACAAGCTCATTATCAGTCATGACAGTGACTCTTCCGCCTGCGTACTCTGAGTCAACCCACTCCTTGACTGCTGTCACCAGAGGCGACTTCTTGGTCAGGGCATGTTCCTCCCTGAGCTTGTAGTGAATATTTATCCAGTGGGCTATGCCAGCAAGCCCCGATGTGTTGGAAACTGCGCTCACAGGAGGTCTCTTCAGGAACTTCTCCGTGTCAAAAATATTGTAGATTTCCTCATTCTTTAAAAGTCCGTCCGCATGGATACCTGCCCTTGTAACGTTAAAGTTCTTTCCAACAAAGGGAGTATTTGCAGGCGGGACATATCCGATCTCCTTCTCATAGTACTCTGCTAAGTCCGTTATAACCTGCGTGTTCATGCCGTTTAAGTTGCCCTTGAGCTGAGCGTATTCAAATACCATGGCCTCCAGAGGCGTATTACCTGTCCTCTCACCTATTCCAAAGAGCGATGTGTTTACTGCACTGCAGCCGTATAGCCAGGCTGTTGTTGAATTCGTAACAGCCTTGTAGAAATCATTGTGTCCGTGCCACTCCAACAGATCACTGGGCACGCCTGCATGAGTATTGATCGCATATATTATGCCCTGCACACACCTGGGAATAACTGCTCCCGAGAAGTTGACGCCATAGCCCATGGTGTCACAGGCCCTGACTTTGACAGGAATTTTGTACTCCTCCCTGAGCTTCATCAGCTCGACACAGAAGGGAACAACAAAGCCGTAGATATCAGCCCTTGTGATGTCCTCCAGATGGCACCTCGGACTTATGCCCTCCTCAAGGCATGCCCTGATAATGCTCAGATAATGCTCAAGAGCCTGTTTTCTCGTCATCTTGAGCTTCAGGAAGATGTGGTAATCCGAGCAGCTCACCAGGATACCCGTCTCCTTCATGCCGATCTCCTTAACCAGCTTGAAATCCTCCTCACTGGCCCTTATCCAGCTGGTAACCTCAGGAAACTCATATCCCTTTTCCATGCATTTGAGTGCGGCATCCCGGTCACTCTTGCTGTACAAAAAGAACTCGCTCTGCCTGATCATACCGTTGGGACCACCCAGCTCATGGAGGTAATCATAGATCCTTACTATCTGCTCGGTAGTATAGGGAGCTCTTGACTGCTGACCATCCCTGAAGGTGGTATCAGTGATCCATATATCCCTGGGCATATTGTGGGGAACGATCCTGTCGTTAAAAGGAATCTTTGGGATCTCCTCATAAGGAAACATATTCCTGAAGACGTTTGGCTTTTTCACGTCATCAAGAATATACATGTGCTCCTCGATCTGAAGCAGATTGTTCTTGTCATTCATTGTGACTGGGCGATTCTCAAAGGTATTTGCAGTACTCATGGCACGACCTCTTTTCAAATATACTTGTATCTAAAGTATAATTGTATACAATAGTACCATCAGTGTCAATGGGTAAAGGATAAGTCAACGGGGACGGTTTTCAAGTCAAGGGGACGGTTCTTCTGACTGGTTTTGTTCAGCAAAACCAGTCAGAAGAACCGTCCCCATTGACTTGAAGAACCGTCCCCTTGACTTGCCCTTGACATATCATTGACTATCTAGAATCTGTTCTTTTTATCAAAGAACTTGGTAAGATCCTCTATCGGTGCAGGCTTGGCGTAATGATATCCCTGAATGTAATCAAATCCCCTGTTCACCGAGTACTGGCTCTGGGATTCATCCTCTACTCCCTCCACGAGAGTTACGAAGCCGTTCTTCTTGAGAACTTCTATCATATAGGTAAGAATGTCATCCATCCTGTCATCATCCAGCGATTTATACAAAAGAGCTTTATCAAACTTTATAGTCTTAACCGGACAGTTCATGACTCTCTCCAGGGATGAATAGCCGGTTCCAAAGTCATCCAGATAGAGCTGGATGCCCTCCTTGTTCAGTATCTCCATGTTTCTGTTGGCAACCTCAAAGTTCTCGAACATGGCTGTCTCAGTGATCTCCATTCTGATCTTGGACACATCAATGTCATACTTCTCGATAATGTCCAGAAGGTCCTGGTACATGGTCTTGTGGGACAGCTCTTTTGACGAAACATTGATTGAGATTGCATCAAAGTCATAGCTTTCTTCAAGATTCTCTACAGCTTTACATACCTTGTTTAGAATTATCATAGTAAGAGTGTGGACACAACCGGTTGTCTCCGCAACCGGAATAAACTTGTCAGGACAAACAACCTTCTCTCCAACCTTTATCCTCATAAGAGCCTCTGCCACCCTGAAGCTCCCCTGCTCCACACTGTAAATGGGCTGGGCATATACAATTATCCTGTCATCATCAAGGTCCCCTCTGTTTCGAATATCCTTGAGAGCAACCGTAATGTCATAAAACTCGGCGAAGTCATCCATATCCTGGGGCTTTATGACATAGTAGTAGCTGCTGTTCTGATCTGCGAATCTGTTTGCGATATACTCATAGAGCTGTCTCATCTTCATAGGAGATTCAAGCTCCGGAATCACCTTTCCTGTGACGATGAGATAATTGAAGGGTACCTTAAGCTCAGCCTTAACGCCATCCATCACCCCCCTGATCTGGTCGGCAATTTTAAGTGCTTCAGTCTCGTCACTGCACTCAATGACGTTGATGTACTTCGTGAATTCCAACATGTACATGCCAATCTTTTTATTAATATTCTCAATGGATCTGCAGGCATTGATTCCTATGTAGTGAAGCTCCTCGTCCTCAGCGATATAGCTCTCACTGGTGGGCATTTTAAAATCCAGATATTGAAGGTAAAAGGTCTTTTTATTGACATTTCTGGAAATATATTCGTCCAGGGCATTCTGACTCTGGCATCCGCTCCTCTCATCATAGGGCACATTATGGAATAGAAGAAATGCAAATGTAAAGACAGGAACATAGGTAAGTCCACTGAAGATAGTACGGTAAACGTCTACACAGATGATCTGTCCAAGAAGCGTCAGTATTTCTACAGGCACAACTATACAGACAGTGTGCCAGATAACTCTCGAAATACTCATCCTGTTGGACAGGGATGCATAGAAGCAAATGGCTGCACACACAATTCCGGCACAGCAGTAAAACCTGGTAAACCGGGATATATCTATGCCACCGACTTCCAATGTGTAGAGACCGCTCCCTGCGATGGCGATTATCATACCTATAACATAAGCCGCCGAAAGGACAAAGTACATCAGCAGGAACTCTTTTCGCTGCTTCCTTCTGGCCAGAGACATCATGTTTACATAGGAAAAGATGAAGTAAAGCACTCCATTGTATACCATAAGGAAGGCAATCAGAAGCCCCATGAATATGTATCTGTTAAAAAACTCATCGGGATGATTGGTGACGATACAGATAGCGATCTGAAGGACTATGGCAACCATTGCAAAAATGTTACCTATAAATAAATATTTATACACATAGCTCTTTTTGGGCTTGGTGTACAGCATGACAAACAGAAGTAGGCCTGATAAAAGCAGGCCTGCATATTCTCCGATGTGGTTGTACATGAGTTCAGTTGCCATGGTTTAATGTTATCACAAAAGCGTCTAAGAGTTTATTAAACTAATATAAACTTCATGATTATTTACTATCATATAAAAGATGAAAAAATCTCCCCCGGTGCAAAAACCGGAGGAGACATAATGTTTCTTTATATAATTATTCCTCAGAGCTTGCTGCTGCAACCTTGTCAGCTCTGTCAGCAACTTCCTTGGCCTGAACATCTGAAGGAGCCTGCTCATATCTTGCAAACTCATACTCGAAGTCGCCGCTGCCGCCGGTCATTGAACGGAGCTGTGTGCAGTATCCGAATAGCTCCATCATGGGAACCTCAGCCTCGATAACCTGCTTGCCGGTAAGTGATGGATTCATTCCAAGCACACGGCCTCTTCTCTTGTTGAGGTCGCCCATTACATCTCCTGTGAAGCTGTCAGGAACAGTAACCTTCAGTGATACGATGGGCTCAAGAAGAACAGGTGATGCATCCATGAAGCCCTTCTTGAAGGCGCCTGCAGCTGCAACCTTGAATGCCATTTCGGATGAATCTACAGGGTGATATGATCCATCATAAAGAGTAGCCTTAACACCAACTACAGGATATGCAGCAAGAGGACCTCTCTGAACTGACTCTGCAAGTCCCTTCTCAACTGCAGGGAAATAGTTCTTGGGAACTGCTCCACCTACAACCTCCTGCTCGAAAATGTAAGGTGTTGTAGCCTCTCCTGAAGGCTCAAAGCGCATCTTGACATGTCCATACTGTCCATGTCCGCCGGTCTGCTTCTTGTACTTGTACTCAACATCTGAGTTCTTGCGGATTGTCTCCCTGAAGGCAACCTTCGGCTTGGTCAGATCGATTGCAACCTTGTAGATATTCTGAAGCTTGCTCTGGATAACCTCAAGGTGCATGTCGCCCATACCGTAAAGAAGTGTCTGACGGTTCTCAGCATCATTGACAACCTTAACGGTCTGGTCCTCTGCAGCTATCTTGGCAAGGGACTGGGCTATCTTGTCGATATCGGCCTTGTTCTGAGCGTGATATCTCATATATGTGTATGGCTGTGAAATATCCATCTTGGCGTACTGAACAGGATTGGCCTTGGTTGAAAGAGTATCTCCTGTAGCAATGTCAACCTTCTGAAGAGCACCGAGATCTCCTGCGTGGAGCTCAGTAACCTCTGTGGCCTTGTTGCCCTGAAGTATGTAGAGCTTGCCAAGCTTGACATCAATATCCTTGCCAGCTACAAACATCTGATCGTCCGGTTTAAGGACACCTGAACGAACCTTGATAAGGGAATACTTACCAATGAAAGGATCCACCATGGTCTTGAATACAAACGCTGTCTTGGGCTTACTGAAGTCGAAGTCAGCCTCAAAGATCTCGTTGGTGTTGGTGTTGATGCCGGCCATCTTGCGGTTCTCAGGACTTGGCATGTACTTAACTATATCGTCAAGAAGTGTATAGATACCCTGGCAGAGAGTGCTGGATCCCATCTCGATGGGAACAATTGAGCCGTCGCAGACATTGCTGCGAACAGCTGCCCTGATCTCAGCCTCAGAGAAGGTATCTCCTCCGAAGTATCTGTCCATGAACTCCTCGGAAGTCTCAGCTACAGACTCAAGGAGTGTATCCCTGAAGAGCTTGAGGTTTGCCTCATTGTACTCGGGCACAGGACACTCAACAACCTCTTTGCCTGACCACTTAAAGCCCTTCTCCTGGATTACATTAACATATCCCACAAACTTCTCGTTCTCACGGATAGGAAGATTGAAAGGAGCCATCTTCTTGCCGTACTTGTCAGTCAGGTCCTGAACAACCTGTCTGTAGGAAACATCATCAATATCCATGTCAGAAACAAAGAACATACGAGGAAGTTTGTACTTCTCACAGAAATCCCATGCTTTCTCTGTTCCAACTTCAATTCCAGCCTTGCCGGAAACTACGATGATCGCTGCGTCAGCAACGCTCATAGCCTCTTCAACTTCACCGACAAAATCAAAGAATCCCGGTGTATCCAGAAGGTTGATCTTGTGTCCATCCCACTCCAGCGGGATTGTTGATGTGCTGATGGAAATATGTCTCTTCTGCTCTTCCTTGTCGAAGTCACTTATTGTGTTTCCATCCTCGACCTTCCCCATGCGGGATGTGAGTCCTGCCAGGTATGCCATAGCTTCGGCCAGAGTTGTCTTACCTGCTCCGCCATGTCCCAGCAGTGCTACGTTTCTAATCTTGTCAGTTGTGTAAACGTTCATATCTTTTTATCCTCCAGTCACAACATTTTGGGTATTTTTTATGAGATATGAATTGGTCCCCCAAAAATCCCATATCACCATTCTACTAAAAACAACGTTCATACACAAGTATTTTAGGGCCTTTTGCACAAATATATATATGTTGATTTTCACGCATTAAAGTGTTATAGTATGCTGTGATAACTCAAAATTTATTGGGGGTTTCCTGATGAATATAAAGACCTACGGATTTTTGGGACTGGGACTGATAGGCGGTTCAATTGCCAAAGCCATCAGAAATGACAGCCCCAAGTCACGGATCATTGCCTACACTCCTCACAGGAGTACAGTTGACAGCGCTCAGGCTGAAGGGATCATAGATACACCGCTCTACAATATCGGTGAAGAATTTCGTGAGTGCGACTACATATTTTTATGCGCACCTGTTGAGATAAATAACGAAAATCTTAAGAGTCTTTTGCCTTACCTTGACCCGCACACCACCATAACTGATATAGGAAGCGTCAAGACCGGCATACATCAGCTGGTAAAAGAGCTGGGCCTGGAGGAGCAGTTTATTGGCGGCCATCCAATGGCAGGCACTGAGAGAATAGGCTTTGCCAATTCCAAGGCCTCTATCCTGGAGAATGCCTACTATATTATTACGAAGACAGAGCACACTGATGAAAAGAGGCTCTCAGACTATGTCGCATTGGCAGAGAGCCTTCACTGCATCCCACTGGTGGTACCCTACCGGCTCCACGATTATATCACTGCAGCCATCAGCCACGTGCCCCACGTGATCTCTGCATCCCTGGTCAACCTTGTGAAGGCTTCGGATTCTGAAGATCACCTCATGAAGACCATAGCAGCAGGAGGATTTAAGGATATAACAAGGATTTCCTCCTCATCCCCCGTCATGTGGAACCAGATATGCATGACCAACTCAGATAACATATCTGAGCTGCTGGGCAGATATATTGATTCACTTGTGGAGATACGGCGTGCCATTGATGCACACGATGAGGAGAAGGTCACGGATTTCTTTTCATCCGCAAGAGAATACAGGGAGTCCTTTACCGATGTATCCTCAGGTCCTATCAGAAAGGTTTACAGGATAAGCGTTGAGATTGATGACAAGCCCGGCAATCTTGTGGCAGTTGCCACTCTCCTGTCGGATAACAACATCAATATCAAGAATATCGGCATCGTCCACAACAGAGAATACGAGCGTGGAACTCTCACCATCGAGCTACACAACAGGGACGGTCTCAACAGATCTTCTGAGATCCTTAAGGATGCCGGATACAGTTGCTATACTGGTAGTTGAGTTTTTTGTTTTATTTTGGGGAGAAAAGAATGATTGCATTAGAAAAAGTACCACACCCACTCAAGGGCGACATCTTTGTGCCCGGTGACAAGTCCATATCCCACAGGAGCATAATGTTTGGGGCCATTGCAGAGGGGACTACTGAAGTCACCGGTTTCTTAAACAGCGCGGACTGTCTGGCAACCATCGACTGCTTCAAGAAGCTGGGTGTACAGATAGAACATGCCATGCGCCCCACCAACGGAGTCCCGACCATCACGGTGCACGGCGAGGGGCTTCACAATTTCAAAGCTCCGGGCTCAACTCTCTACACCGGAAACAGCGGCACAACCACCAGGCTCATGTCCGGTATTCTTGCCGCCCAACCCTTTGATTCCATGATAACAGGGGACAGGTCCATAGAGCAGAGACCCATGAAGAGGATCATCACTCCCCTCTCCCAGATGGGAGCTGATGTTACTTCTGTTATGGGCAACGGCTGTGCTCCCCTGCACTTCACCGGAGGAAAGTCACTTCGCGGTATCAATTACAGAAGTCCTGTAGCATCAGCCCAGGTCAAGTCCTGCGTCATGCTGGCAGGTCTGTATGCAGAGGGTGATACCGTTGTCTATGAGCCGGCCCTTTCGAGAAATCACACTGAGATCATGCTCTCCGCCTTTGGCGCAGACATTCACAATGAGGTTGCAAGGGACGGAAGCGCAGCATGCATATTAAAGCCCGGGGTTCCACTCCACGGCATCAAGGTAAATGTTCCCGGGGACATCTCCTCAGCCGCCTACTTTATGGCAGCGGCACTTATTGTTCCCGGTTCCGAGATTCTCATAAGAAACGTCGGTGTTAACAAGACAAGGGCAGGTATACTCACCATCCTCAAGCAGATGGGTGCTGACATCACCCTGCTCAACCTGGATGAATCAACAGAGCCCAAGGCCGATATACTTGTGAAGTACTCAGATCTCCACGGCAATGAGAACCATCAGTTTGTCATCGGAGGCAAGGACATCCCTACAATGATAGATGAGCTCCCTGTAGTTGCGGTTCTGGCTGCCACAGGCAATTTTGACACTATTATTAAGGACGCAGCAGAGCTGAAGATCAAGGAGTCCAACAGAATAGACACTGTTGTTGAGAACCTCAGGAAAATGGGCTGTGAGATCGAAGCCACCGACGATGGAATGATCATTCACGGCGGAAAGCCGCTTCACGGCGCAGACCTGAATTCCTATTCAGATCACAGACTTGCCATGAGCTTTACCATTGCAGCTCTGGCCGCCGAGGGCACCACACGTATCATCGGCGACGAGTGCGTGGGCATCTCCTACCCGTCATTCTTTGGAGATCTTCAGAGTTTGCTATGAATTAAGTCCGGGGGAAAAGACCTGGTCTGAGGGCGGCGTCGGCAAAGTGCACAATCTTTTGGTTGAGCAGAGCACTTGGAGAGGTTCTTTCGAGCCTAGTGCGAGCCATGGGTGTGCACTTGACGAGGTGTTTTCGAGTCTAGTGCATCATCCCTCATGTTGCCCCGAGCACTCCGATGAGCCCTGAGCAATGAATCACTCGTGCATAAGGCACTCCTGATTCATAGGTCTCATCTACATGGGGCAAAAATCGCAAAATCTTGCGCACCTTTGCCTCCGCCACCCTCAGACCAGGTTTTTCCCCCTCACTCAGATAATAACATTCCAGAAACCAACATAGAAAGAGCCGCAGGTCGATGCCTGCGGCTTTAAAATAATCCAAACATTACCGTAATGTTCAGATATAAGCTGTTAAATTCATAGTCTTACTTATGTTCTTCCAGTTCCAGCTGGTCCTTGACGGTCTCGTATACCTCGATCCTCATTTTGTCGGAGTCAGGCATGCCGATAAAAATACCACCGTAGTGGAATCCATTGTCTCCCTTGGCTGCGCGAACAATCTGGATAAAGACGTGCAGGACTTCCTTGGTCCAGAGCGTCAGATTGGCCTCATAGTTGTTGCCGATGACAAGCTGCGCATCAGTAGAAAAACCCACGCCGTCCCTTGAGCAGTCCGTGATCTCAATCTGAGCAGTCTCTGCGCCGTCATTTCCTCCAAGGTGCTTCAGGATGAGTTCTCCTGAAAGTGCAAGTCTTTTGTGTTTTCTCTTATCTTCCATAGCGTCCCCCGTTTCATTTATCTTGACCCGGTTAATGAGGTACTACCGGTCTGATTACATGTCAGCCTGCTACTCTCTACCTAAAATGATACTCCATAAACGTAATATCATCAAGTTATATAATACCTACCGTATAAACATGGCATCTCCAAAGGAAAAGAAACGGTACCGCTCCCCGATCGCCTCGTCATAAGCAGAGAGCACCTTCTCCCGCCCCGCCAGAGCAGACACAAGCATGACAAGTGTGGATTCAGGCAGGTGGAAATTGGTTATCAGCTGGTCAAGGACCTTGAACCTGTAGCCGGGATAGATAAATATTGAGGTATCGCCGCTCTTTGGTGTAAGCCGGCCATCCTCGTCAGCTGCGCTCTCTATGGTACGGCAGCTTGTGGTCCCTACACATATCACCCTGTGACCGGTATCCTTGGCCCTGTTTATCTTATCTGCAGCCTCCTGGGTAACCTGGTACCATTCAGTGTGCATATGGTGTTCCTTCACGTTGGTAACCTTCACGGGTCTGAAGGTTCCAAGCCCCACATGGAGTGTGACATAGGCTATATCCACTCCCTTATCCTCTATCTCCTTAAGAAGCTCTTTTGTAAAATGAAGCCCCGCCGTAGGTGCTGCCGCAGAGCCATCATATTTGGCATATACCGTCTGGTACATATTCCGGTCCTCAAGCTTCTTGGTAATATAAGGCGGAAGAGGCATCTCTCCCAGTCTGTCCAGGACCTCCTCCCAGATTCCGTCATAGTAAAACTTCACAAGTCTGTTTCCCTCTTCTACTATATCCAGAATCTCTGCGGTCAGGATACCTCCTCCAAAGGTCGCCCTGGCTCCGGGCCGGAGCTTCTTTCCGGGCTTTACAAGGGCCTCCCACACATCAGCTTCCTTCCTTTTTAAAAGAAGTATTTCAACTGCTGCACCTGTTCCCTCCTTTTCTCCAAGGAGTCTTGCGGGAATGACCTTTGTGTTGTTGAGGACCAGGCAGTCACCCGGTTCCAGGTAATTCTTTATCTCATTAAATCTGTGGTGGCTCACTTCTCCGGTTTCTTTGTCCAGCACAAGGAGTCTGCACTCATCCCTCTTTTCCATTGGATCCTGGGCAATGAGCTCCTTGGGCAGATCAAAGAAATAATCCGAAGTAGAAAGCCCTATCTCTTTTGTTTCACTCATAAATCTTTCTTTCCGTTCATTACTCATTCCTGAAATCAATGTTCTTCAGGAAGGAAACATATCCTCTCTTGGCCTCAAAAAGATCCGCCTTGCTGATGACCTCCCATGGAGCGTGCATGTTGAGTACAGCAACTCCGCTGTCGATTACATTCATGCCATAGAGTGCAAGGATATATGCGATGGTTCCGCCACCGCCCACATCAACCTTTCCAAGCTCGGCGGTGTGATATATGATCTTATCCTCCTCAAAGGCCTTTCTGATCTCAGCAATATACTCTGCGTTTGCATCGTTAGACCCGCTCTTGCCGCGGCTTCCGGTGAACTTGTTGAACACAAGTCCGCCTCCAAGGAACGCTGCATTCTTCTTTTCAAAGCTTGAGGCATAGGTGGGGTCAAAGGCTGCGCTCACATCTGATGAGAGCATGCAGGAATTTGCCAGACACCTTCTGAGAGCCAGATCTGAAAAGCCCTCTTTTGTGAGGTTCATCAGCTCTGCAACAGTGTTCTCAAAGAATCTGCTCTGCATGCCGGTGGCTCCCACACTGCCGATTTCCTCCTTGTCCACAAGAATGCAGCAGCCGGTCCTCTTAAGGTCTGAAGCCTCGAGAATGGCCCTCATTGAGGGATATGCACACACCCTGTCATCATGGCCGTAGCCAAGCACCATTGATCTGTCAAAGCCTGCATCCCTGGCCTTTCCGGCAGGAACGATCTCAAGCTCAGCTGAGAGGAAATCCTCCTCCTCTATTCCATAGAGATCATTAAGAATTGCCATGACCCCTCGCTTTACTGCCCCTGATACCTTTCCGCTTTCAGCCTTTGCAGCCTTCTCAGCAGCTATAGCATATTTCTCGCCATCAGAGAGCTTTGAATTCTTCTTCTCTGCCTTTTCCTTCTCATCGCTCTCAATTACAAAGGGCTTATTGCCCACAATGAGGTCAAGGGCCTCACCCTCGATTACCTTGGCAGCCTTCTTGTCAAGCTGTTCCTGGGCAAGGTGAATGAGAAGATCTGAGATAAAGAATACGGGATCGTCCTCATCCTCTCCCACATTCAGCTGAACTGTTGTGCCGTCTGTTTTTACAACCACGCCGTGGATTGCCAGAGGCAATGCAACATACTGATACTTCTTGATACCGCCGTAGTAATGGGTGTCGAGATATGCGATTCCGCCGTCCTCATAGAGGGGATTCTGCTTGACATCAAGCCTTGGCGAATCGATATGGGCACCTAGAATGTTCATACCCGCTTCCATGGGATCTGATCCCAGCTGGAAAATTATGATGGATTTGTTCATCCACACGCTGTAGACCTTGTCGCCCTTTTTAAGCTTTGTCTTGCCGCCGATGAGGGTGTTCAGCTCGCGATAGCCTGCAGCCTCAATCTCATTGACTATAGTATCTATGGCCTCCCTCTCAGTCTTGGAGTTGTCGAGGAATGCCTTGTAATCCTCTGCAAAATCCATAACTTCTGCAAGTCTTGCGTCATCATAAGTTGTCCATGCATTTATTCTGTTCATTGCAATAGCTCCTTCCATAAATTTATGAGGATGATGCATGACATCATCCTCATTATTATACAGAGATTATTCTCTTCTTTATAAATCCGATTTTACAACGATTATGAGCGAAGTTCAATATTCATTGACTCAAGGCCGTTCAATATCTTCTTCATGCTTGCGTTTACTTCCTCGTCCTCCATGGTCTTCTCCTTGTCCCTGAAGGTAAGTGAGTATGCCATTGACTTAAAGCCTGTCATGATCTGTGCACCCTCATAGATATCGAACAGCTCGAGGCTCTCAAGCTTCTTGCCTGCACGCTGCCTGATCATCTTCTCAATGTCTCCGGCAAGGACGTTCTTGGGCACTACCATTGAGATGTCTCTTGTGATGGCAGGGAACTTTGCAATTCCTGTGTAGATGGTGTCAAAGCAAGCATTCTCAACTACATGTGGCATATCTATAACAGCAACATATACCCTTGTGTCAATATCATAGTTGTCGCAGACTGCCGGGTGAACCTCTCCGAGATATCCGATCACAGTATCGCCAAAGACTATGTTGGCCTGTCTTCCGGGATGCAGGAAGCTCTTTTCCGCCTTAGGATCATAGGATACCTTATCCAGCATGTGAACGCTGTCCAGGAACTCCTCCACGACGCCCTTCATGGTGTAGAAGTCGCCATCACCGTAAAAGCCCAGTGTGAACTGCATTCTCTCATCAGGAAGCTCTGTCAGAGGAAGGCTCTTTGGAACATAAATATTGCCCATCTCATAGAGGCGCACGTCCTTATTCCTTCTGTTGTAATTGGTCGCGAGACTGGTAAGCATTCCATTTAAGGGGATGGTCCTCATTATTGAGAAGTCCTCTCCAAGAGGATTTGATATCTTAATGGCCGCTCTCTCTTTTGCATCCTCGGGTAAAAGAAGCTTATCAAACACCTTGGGGCTCTCGAAGGAGTAGGTGTAGCCCTGGGAGAATCCGCAGAACTGCGCGATCTCTCTTGCCTTCTTCTCAACTCTCATCTTGAAGGAGATGCCGCCTGTTGTGGCAGAGTTCTTGGGAAGTGTTGTAGGGATCTTGTCATATCCGAAGAACCTTGCAACCTCCTCGGCGATGTCGCACATCTGGTTCAGATCCTGCCTGAAGGATGGAATGATAACCTCATCAGTGGCAGCATCATACTCAACCTCCTCTTTGTTCAAAATCTTTATCATATCTTCCTTGGAGATATCTGTTCCAAGAAGCCTGTTTATCTTGTCTGCCTCAAGAGCAAATCTCTTGAGTGGCTTAATAGGAAGTCCCACCTGAACAGTTCCGGGAACAACCTTGCCGCAGCCCAGCTCCTCAACAAGCTGGCAGGCCCTGTCAATGGCTGCCTTGGCATTTGCAGGATCCAGTCCCTTTTCGAAAAGACCTGACGCATCAGTTCTAAGTCCCACCCTCTTGGCTGACTTTCTGATATTGGGGCCGTTAAAGGTTGCAGCCTCAAACAGAACGGTATCAACAGAGTCTGTGATCATGGAGTTCTCACCACCCATGATACCTGCAATTCCGACTTCCTTCTCGCCGTCACATATCATGAGGACTTCACTGTCAAGGTTCCTCTCCTGTCCGTCCAGGGTTGTATATTTGTCGCCGTCAGCAGCTCTTTTGACAATGATCTTATTGCCTGCAATTGTAGACATATCGTAGGCATGCATGGGCTGACCGTATTCCATCATTACATAGTTCGTGATATCAACCAGGTTGTTTATCGGCCTGATGCCTACGCTGGCCAGTCTCCTCTGCATCCATTCAGGTGAAGGAGCTATCTTAATGTCTTTTGCAACCCTTGCGCAGTAGTTGCTGCAGAGATCTGTATCCCTGATCTCAACGGAGATCATATCGGCAGCGTTGCCTTCTCCCTCCTCCTTAAGAGTTACCTTGGGAGCATTGAAGTCCAGGTCAAAGGTTGCAGCAACCTCCCTTGCTATACCAAGGATACTGTAGCAGTCCACACGGTTAGATGTAACCTCGAACTCAAATACAGTGTCATGAAGTCCGAGAACCTCCACTGCATCAGCTCCAACATCTGTATCCTCAGGAAGTATATAAAGACCTTCCTCCGGGGCATCGGGATAGAAATCCCTGGTGGAACCAAGCTCCTCAATTGAACACATCATTCCGGCAGAGGGAACTCCCCTGAGCTTGCCGGCCTTGATCTTTATTCCCTCCTCGGGAAGCGGACCGCCATCGTGTCCTCCGGCCACACGGCCTCCGTCAAGGACTACAGGAACCTTGTCCCCCTCCTTCATGTTATTGGCACCTGTCACAATCTGGATCATCTCTGATCCGATGTCTACCTGGCAGATAACAAGCTTATCTGCGTCTGGATGAGGGGCAATCTCTTTTATCTGTCCCACAACTATTTTATCAAGATTCTTATCAAGCTGAGTGTAGCCTTCAGTCTTGGTGCCTGACAGCGTCATGGCATCGAAGAATTCCTGGTCTGTGCAGCTCAAATCCGGTACGTATGCTTTAATCCATGATTTAGATGAATTCATTTTTGTTCTCCCTTTTATTAGTGTATAGCGATATACGGATTACTCCGCTTCGCTCCCGAAATCCCACTTAATTTAATCAAAACTGATTCAGGAATCTGATGTCGTTCTCATAGAGAAGGCGCATGTCGTCAATTTCATACTTCAGGAGCGCAATCCTCTCAAGTCCAACGCCAAAGGCAAATCCCACGTATTCATTCGGGTCGATGCCGCTCATCTCAAGAACGTGAGGATGCACCATTCCGCAGCCCAGGATTTCAATCCATCCCTCGCCCTTACAGAATCTGCAGCCCTTGCCGCCGCACTTGAAGCAGCTCACATCCATCTCTGCCGAAGGCTCTGTAAATGGGAAGTGATGAGGCCTGAACTTGGTCTTGGTATCCGGTCCGAAGAGCTGTTTGGCAAACTCAGCCAAAGTTCCCTTGAGGTCAGCAAAGGTAATATCCTTGTCGATAACAAGTCCCTCAACCTGATGAAATGAAGGTGAGTGTGTGGCATCCACCTCATCTGCGCGGAAAACTCTTCCGGGAGCGATCATCTTTATCGGGATGCGTCCCTTTTCCATCTCATGTACCTGAGTTGAAGAGGTCTGGGTACGAAGAAGCAGATCTCCATTTATGTAGAAGGTATCCTGCTCATCCTTTGCCGGATGATCAGCAGGAATGTTCAGAGCCTCAAAGTTGTAGTAGTCCTTCTCAACCTCTGGTCCCTCAACCACTTCATAGCCCATGCCGGTAAAGATCCTCTCTACCTCCTCAAGTGCAACTGTGTTGGGATGATTGTGGCCCACTTTGTTCTTTTTTGCAGGAAGCGTAACATCAATAACCTCAGCCTTCAGCTTTGCATCTCTTGCAATGGCCTCAAGCTTTGCCTTTCTGGCTTCCATCTCCTTCTCAATCTGAGCTCTTGCCTCATTGACCAGCTGGCCAACCTTGGGCCTGTCCTCCGGGGCTACATCCTTCATACTCTTTAAGATGCTGGTGAGCTCACCCTTCTTGCCCAGGAAGTTTACCCTGATCTCATTGAGCCTCTCCAGACCTTCCGTCTCAGAAAGCTGCTTAAGGGCTTCTTCTCTGATCTTCTCAAGCTGTTCGTTTATCATGTTCTCCTCCTTAAATTAGTTTCAGTATCTGTTTACAAATACAACTGTTTGGACGCTTTTTCCTAAACAAAAAAACCTGAAGCAGTTGTAACTGCTCCAGGGACGAATATACTCCGCGGTACCACCCTAATTCCTGCCATATTGAAATATGACAGACACTCAATTATCCGTTACGTGGATAAACCGATCTGTACTACAAGCTCACTTTCCCTTTTCATCAGTTTAATCGGGAAATAAATAGTTATGTATAAGCCTTCACACAGACTGCTCCGGTGAGAAATTTCCGATATATCTTATCCTGCGGGGCTTTCAGCCAGTGACCCCGGTTCTCTGAAGGAGGTATATATCATATCGGGACATGCGTCCCACACCATCATTGCATTTAGCTATTCAATATAGTAAATAATTCTATTTCGCAAAAGAGCTTTTGTCAATGGGTCACTGTTATTGTAACCGTCTATTATTACCA